>MDTB01011405.1_pt1 | contig 86176 bp, 99 predicted proteins | sample 811161 | NCBI WGS metagenome assembly MDTB01 (sample SAMN05326650, study PRJNA326480) | marine metagenome | isolation source: seawater | place: Mediterranean Sea | collected 2009
GATTGAATTGCTTTTTGAATTGAAAATTTTTCTACGTCATCAGAAATTTTTGATTTTCTTCTTAAACCCGCTGTATCCGTTAATTGAATATCATTTCCTTTAAATTTTAAAGTCTCAGAAATAGCATCTCTCGTAGTTCCAGGAATATTCGAAACTATTGATCTTTCGTCTCTAAGCAAAGCATTAAAAAAAGTAGATTTTCCGGCATTGGGTTTTCCTAAAATACCTATTTTTAATGAATTAACTTCCTTGTTGACGCTTTGAACAGAAGAAGGGAATAATCCTAAGATCGATTCTTTAAATTTTTTTATCCCAAGACCATTTTTTGCTGAAATCTCTGAAGAGTGTTTGACTCCTAAAGAATAGAATTCAGAAATATTTTCTCTAGATTTTTTTGTTTCTGATTTATTGATAGCTAAAATATATTTTTTTCCAGATTTTCTTAACATCTCATTTATTTTTAAATCTAAATGATGCAAAGGAGAAGAAGCATCAGTTAAAAAAATAAATCCATCTGACTCAGAAATAGCTTTATTAGTTTCTTCTAAAATTAATTTATCGAACTTAGAATCTGATTCGGTTATTCCGCCTGTATCAACCAATAGATACTGAGAGCTACCTATTTTACTTTTACCATAATGGCGATCTCTTGTTAATCCAGGAAAATCAGCTATGAGCGCAAGATTTTCGCCAACTAAAACATTAAAAAGTGACGACTTTCCGACATTTGGTCTTCCAACAATTGCAAGTAATGGACCCATAATACAAATCTATATTCATTTAACTGTTAAAACAGATAATTTTCCGGATTGATCTAATGATGCTATGAAGTCTTCCGATACGGCAATTGAAATTACTTGTGACCCAGAAGGTTTTGCACGTCCTTGAGTAGTACCATCTTCCATGTCGATGAAATGCAAATATCCTTTAAAATCTCCGACAATCAACATGTTTTTGTATCTAGATAAAGAATTTAAATTTCTTAACCGGTATTCTTCAGATGACCATTTAGTTGATCCAGTAACACTATCAAAAGATTTTAAGATATCAAACTCATCTATCAAAAAAGTGCTTCCCTTAGCATTTAAAATATCATTAGTTGAAGATGCTGGTTGACGCCATACTAGCCTTCCATTTCTTGAGTCTAAAGCTGCAATATCTCCTTGATATGAAACTCCAAAAGCTAATCCATTAGATGAAATGGCTGGTTTTGAATCTATGTCTATCACTCTTTCTATTTCAGAACTAGCTTTAGATACAGTAATGGGAATTTCCCATTGAACTACTCCGCTTCTAGATTCAATCTTTGCAAGATTCCCATTAGCAAAACCAATATATATGAAGTTTTTATCGAATACTGGCTGGCTAGTACCTCTTAAACTCAAAGAAGGTAGCGTGGAGGTATACTCCCAAATAAATTTACCATTTTTGAAATCTAAAGCAGTAACTTTCCCGTTGGAAGTTTGGATAGCAAGAATTAAGCCATTTGTTGACGGAGGTGATAGAACTTCTCCGCTTATTTCAGACGTCCAATTTATTTCACCATTAGTGGAGTTAATCGATATAACTTCTCCATTATCAGTCGCTAAAAATAATGAATTGTTCCCAAACTCAAGGCCCGAAGATATGCTTAGATTTAAATCTTTGATCCAAACCCTTCTTCCATCTTTTTGGTACGCAACAACTTCTCCTTCTTCAGAAAATGAAAAAATATTAGAGCCATTAAAAATAAGATTTACTTTTCCGACAGGCTTTTCAGAAAAAACGTTCTTAGACCATTTCTTTTGTAAAATAATATTGGGACTAATTTTTTTTAATTCTACAGGTGACTCAACAGCATCTGTACCAGATTGACAAGCTACTAAAGCTAAGCAAAACAACAAGAAAATAATTTTATTTTTTAAATTCATTATTTACTCAATTAGCGAAGATAGTTTGATATTTAAAATATTTTTGTGCTCTTCTGAATTAGTTAAAGACAAGGCTTTAATATAATTTTTTTTAGCTTCAGAGTTATTTAACAATTTTTTTTCTAAATCTCCTAAATACTCATATTTAAGAGGCTCGTAAAATGAAAAAGTTTTAAGCAGAATGCTTTTTGCCTCTTCAAGCTCTTCAGTTGAAATTAAAAGCATAGCTAATCTTATTCGAGAAAGATCTCTTAAAAAATAAACATCTGAATTTTTTTCTTCTAAAGAAGCGTTAGCTTCTTTAAGCAACTTTATAGCTGCAACTTTATTTTCAAGTACTAAATATTTCTTGGCCAAACGCATATTCATTAAATCTAAATAGATCTGATTTGAAAATCTTTTTTTAAAATCATTTTTAAGCTTTAACACTTTCGATATGTTGTTTTGGGGATTATCAATTGCTATATAAAATTCGTCGTAAAGGATTGAAGCTTGTTGAGATTCTTGTTCTTTATATTTTTCCCATAAATAAAGGCCGATAAAAAAAGAAGAAATTAATATAAAGACTATTATTACTTTTATATAATTTTCTTTGGCCCAAAAAATGACATCTTTCAGTCTTCCGTTGTTGGTTTCTTCGCTCATTTTTATAATAGTTCTTTTAATTTAGATATTAATTCTTGTTCGCTGAGACTTTCTTGATTTTTATCTGCTGAAAGGTCCTTAAATGAAAAAGAGTTAGATTCTACTTCTTCTCGTCCAATTATGATTGCAAAATTTGAATTATTTTTTATTGCTTTTTTTAATTGTGATTTTAAATTGATATCTAAGCCAGAAAATCTTACCTCAAGTGATGGGAAAATATCCCTAATTTTATCTGAAAAATTTACTCCTAAATTTAAAAAACTCTCCTCTAGAATAATTACATTACATAATTTAGGTCTTTGATAGTTAAAGTTATCTTTGCAAGCCAGAATTAAACGTTCAATTCCAAAAGAGAAACCTACGGCAGGAGTATCTCGACCTCCCAGTTTTTTAGACAAACTATCGTATCTTCCTCCTGCACAGAAAGTGTTTTGACTTCCTAAAGAGTCTGATTTCCACTCAAAAACATTATCATTATAATAATCCAGACCCCTTACAAGCTTTTTATTTTCTGTATATTTAATCCCATAATCATCTAATAACTTTTTTAGATCATTTGATTTTTTAAAAGAATCTGAAGAATAAAAATCAGAAATTTTAGGCGCATTTTGAAGAAACGATTGAGTTTCTTGATTTTTTGAGTCTAAAATCCTTAGAGGATTAAAATTTAATCTTTTTTGACTGTCTTCATCTAATTTATTTTTTATAGGTGTTAAAAATTTAACTAATTCTTTAGAAAATTTTTCCTGACATTCTTTCGAACCTAAAGAATTTATTTCTAAGTATGCATTTGAAACATTTAGAGAAGATATAATTTTTTTTGTAATTTGAATTAATTCAAAATCCATATAAACAGATTCATTTCCATATGCTTCAGCACTAAATTGATAAAACTCTCTATTTCTGCCCTTTTGGGGTCTTTCATATCTATACATAGGCCCATAATAAAAGAGTCTTTGCTGTCCTTGATCTAATAGTCCTTTTTCTATAGAAGCTCTCATACACCCAGCCGTTCCTTCAGGTCTTAAAGTAATAGACTTTTTACTTTTACTATCAAAAGAAAACATTTCTTTGTTAACAATGTCGGTTTCATCGCCAACTGACCTTCTAAAAAGCTCTGTTTGCTCTAAAATTGGAAGTCTTATTTCCCTATAAGAAAAACTTTTAACAATTTTTATCAAGTGATCAATTGTTTGACTCCAAATTAAAGAATCCTCAATCGGAACTTCATGCATACCTCTTACTTTTTGAAATTTACTCATGATTTCACAATTAACTTTTCTTCATTTTCTTGAATTAATTTTACTTTTTCCCTAACCAGCTCCTCAAGATGACTAACGATATCATCATTTTCTATTTTATGAGATGGAGACCCATCTATATAAATTAAACTTTTTGGTGAAGCTCCTGTTAAGCCAACATGAGCAGCTTTAGACTCTCCAGGTCCATTCACATAGCAACCTATTACGGCAACATCAATTGATTCTTTAATGTCTTCTAATCTAATTTCTAATTCATTCATAGTTTTTATAACATCAAAATTTTGTCGAGAACAACTTGGGCAAGCTATAAAATTAATCCCCTTTTTTCTCAAGCCTAGAGATTTCAATATATCAAATCCAACTTTTACTTCGTCTACTGGATCTGACGCTAGAGACACTCTCAAAGTATCTCCTATTCCCTCTCTCAGGAGTTCGCCTATTGCTATAGCTGATTTTACAGTTCCTGATCTAAAGCCACCTGCTTCTGTCAAACCCAGATGCAAAGGTTGTTTTATTTCTTTTGCTATCAATCTATAGCTATCGGTCATCATAAAAATATCTGATGCTTTTATGCTTAGTTTGAACTGATCAAAATTTAACTTTTGCAGGATTTCTACATGAGCCATTGCAGATTCAAATAAAGCTTCAGGACAAGGCTCTCCATATTTTTTTTGCAATTTTTTTTCCAAAGAGCCAGCATTCACTCCTATTCTTATAGGTATTCCATGATGTTCTGCGCACGAAACCACTTCTTTAACTTTTTTTTCTGAGCCAATATTACCTGGATTGATACGAAGACAATCTGCTCCTTGTTCTGCTACAGCTATAGCTATTTTGTAGTCAAAGTGAATATCTGCAACTAACGGTACTGAAACCATTTTTTTTATTTCTCCAAATGCTTTCACAGATTCTTCTGATGGTGTTGATACTCTTACTATATCGGCTCCAGCATCTTCTAACTCTTTTATTTGCGATACAGTAACCTTAACGTCTTCTGTATTTGAATTAGTCATGCTCTGAACTGAAATAGGTGAATCTCCTCCGACTGGAACAGTCCCAACATTTATTTGCAGTGAATCTCTTCTTTTAATTTTAGTCTCTAATTGATTCAATTTTTTTTCCTTCAACAAATTTAAAGTGAGCATAATTTGATTTGCCTTTAATTGCTCTTGAAAAGTTAACTTTTTTGTCATTAACAAATAAATTAACAGCCGATGAATTTCCAATTTGAAATATCAAAGGGTCGAAGGCTTTAATCTCATAATCACCAGTTTGCATTAATTCATATAGTAAATTTTTATCTTTTTTATCTTTGACAACTATCCAGCTCTCACCTCTGACCTCTATTTTAATGGTAGATTCTTTTATAGGGTTCAATTTTACAGATATATTTTCGATTATTTCATCTTCCTTTTTTTCATTTATATAAATTTCATTTTCTTCTGTTTTTTGCCCAATAAGCGCTAAATCAACATCTAAGCCTTGATCAAAAGAGGCATTATCTTCAATTAACTTTTTTGCGTCTGAATTTCCTCGGCCAAATGATATAAAAGACAAGATAAGAATAAAAATTACAAAAGCAATGATCTTAGGGAAGAGATTTTTTGCAGAGATAAAATTGAATATTTTATAAATTATATTAACTTCTGATATATTTATTTGCTGATCTATGGGCTTTTCTTTTAAGCCTTTTAGATATTCATTATATGCTCCAAGACAATCAACAGGATCGATTTCAAGAAAATTAAAATAGGTCTTAATATGAAATTTTGAATAAACTTCTGAGGGAAGCAAATTAAAATTACCAACTTCTAAAGATTCAATAAAGCTTTCTGGTATCTTTGTTTTTTTTGAACAATCTGCTATCGAAAGACCTTTGGATGCCCTCATTTCTTCGATCTGAGACTTCCAATTGAGTTTCATAATTGTATTTTAGAAAATATCCGACATTATATCTATCTCCCTTTCCGCAGATTCTGCGGAATCAGATCCATGTACAGCGTTTTTTGATAAAGATTCGGCAAATAAAGCTCTCAATGTTCCTTCATTAGCCTCTTTTGGATTAGTAGCTCCCATTAAGCTTCTATATCCTTTGATGACATTTTTTCCTTCCAGAATTTGAATAACAGCTTCTCCAGAAGTTATAAAATCAACTAATTCTCTAAAAAAAGGTCTTTCGGAATGCTCGGCATAAAAATTTTGAGCAATTTCTCTAGAAATTAAGATTTTTTTGGATTTAATAATTTCAAAACCATCATTAGTTATTTTCTCATTTATTTTTTCTACAAACCCATTTGCTACTGCATCGGGTTTTATAATACAAAGAGTCTTTTCCATAATATTTTCCTATTAAATTTTTTAATCTGCTTCTTCTATCCATAAAGCTTGAATAGCTTCTAAAATTCTTTCTCCACACTTATCTGGCGCATCATCAAATTCTTCTAACGTGCACACCATATTCATAAGATCAGTAAAAAGCAAGGTTTTAGGATCTTGATCTGGGTATTTATCAATCAAGCAATAAACTATGTCCTGTATATCAATCCACTTCATACTTATCAGTGTGGATGTTCAGAAACCATATTAATATTGTATTTTGGAATTTCTATAGTTAAGTCTTCTTTATCTATGACTACTTGACAGCTTAATCTTGATCTTTGCTCTAGGCCCCACGCTTTATCAAGAAGATCCTCTTCAGTCTCTGTCGCTTCATTTAACTTATTAAATCCATCCAAGACCACCACATGACAAGTAGTGCAAGCACATGAAAGCTCACATGCATGCTCAATATTAACTTTATTATCTAACATTGCTTCACAAAGAGAGGACCCTGGCTCAGCATGAAATTCAATTCCGTCGGGGCAAAGCTCTGGATGAGGTTTAATTATAACCTTGGGCATTAGATGCTAAAGCTTTCGCCGCATCCACATTGAGCTGATACATTAGGATTTATAAAAGTTAAGTTTGAATTTACACCCTCTTTAATAAAATCTACTGTAGTTCCGTTTATGAAAGTAAAGCTTTTTTTATCAACAATCACTTTAAAGCCTTCAAAAAGGAATTCATAGTCATCTGATTTAATATCTTTAACGAATTCTAAGAAATAAGCATAGCCAGAACATCCAGAATCTCTGATTCCTATCCTTATTCCCATCTCTTCCTTTCCTTTTAAAAGAGATTTTACATGCTCTTGCGCAGATTTAGTTAAGTCTAAATGCTTATTGATTGTGTTTTCTGTGACTGTCATTATCTTCAAAATCTAAAATTGCTTTTTTAATAGCCTCTTCAGCAAGAACGCTGCAATGGATCTTGATAGGAGGTAGTTCTAAAATATCTACAATTTCCTTATTACAAATTTCTTTTGCTTCTTCAAGAGTTTTTCCTTTGAGCATATCAATTAATTGACCGCTAGATGCAATTGCCGAGCCACAACCATAAGTCTTGAATTTAGCATCAACAATTTTTTTTACACCATCTTGATCTTCACATTTTATTTGAAGCTTCATGACGTCTCCACAAGCAGGCGCTCCGACTATTCCAGTTCCCACTTTGTCAAAGTCTTTGTCACCAGGTTTCCATCTGCCAACACTTGCTGCTTCTGGATTTTTTAAAGTTTTTTCAAACTTTTCTACTACCTTATTTGAATATGCCATAATTTAAAGCTCCCTAAATACTTTATGCCCACTCTATTTTACTTAAATCCACTCCATCTTGATACATTTCCCAAAGAGGAGAGATTTCTCTCAATTGAGCCACAGATGTTTTTACAAGATCAATGGTGAAATCAACATCTTTTTCTTCAGTAAATCTTCCAAAAGAAAATCTGATTGAGCTATGAGCAAGTTCATCAGGTCTTCCAAGAGCTCTCAAAACATACGAAGGTTCCAAACTAGCGGACGTACATGCAGACCCTGAAGATACTGCAATATTTTTTAAAGCCATAATTAAGGATTCGCCTTCAACATAATTGAATGAAAGATTGAATATACCAGGGTAACCATTTTCTAAATCGCCATTTACATAAATTTCTTCCATATCCTTAAGACCGTCATACAATCTATTCTTCAAACTAAGAATTTTTTGAAAGTCTTTGTCTATCTCTTCTTTTGCTACTTTAAAAGATTCTCCCATTCCAACAATTTGATGCGTTGGAAGAGTTCCAGCTCTAATTCCTCTTTCTTGACCTCCGCCATGAAATAAGGCTTGGAGCCTAACTCTTGGTTTTCTTTGTATATACAAAGCACCTATTCCTTTAGGGCCATATATTTTATGAGCAGAAAAGGACATTAGATCTACTTTTAAATCTGTTAAATCTATGGGAATTTTTCCAGCACTTTGTGCAGCATCTACATGAAATAGTACCCCTCTATCTCTAGTGATTTCTCCTATTTCTTTTATATCCGTAACTACACCAATTTCGTTATTTATATGCATCAATGAAACGATAGAAGTATCTTCTCTAATAGCTTCCTTAACTTGTTTAGGTGTAACTGCACCGAACTCGTCAGTTTCTAGATAGGTTACCTCAAAGCCTTCTTTTTCTAATTGTCTACAGGTATCTAGTACAGCTTTATGTTCAATTTTTGAAGTAACTATATGTTTTCCCTTATTTTGATAAAAATAAGCTGCTCCCTTGATGGCTAAATTATCTGATTCTGTAGCTCCTGAAGTAAAAATTATTTCTCTTGGATCACAATTAACTAAATTAGAAACATTTAGCCTCGATTCTTCAATCAATTCTTCAGCTTTCCAGCCAAAAGAGTGGGATCTTGAACCTGCATTACCAAAATTTCCATCGAAGGAAAGACAATCTTTCATTTTATCTACTACTCTAGAGTCAACCGGAGTAGTTGATGCATAATCTAAATAAATTGGTTCCATAGTATTATTATGTTGTTTAAATCTTTTAAAACAAGATCAGGTACATCAAAAAAGTAAAATAAAAACAGAGAGTACCTATCTAATACCTTGAAGGTACAGCAATTAATCTTTGAAGTCAAAGCAATAATATATTTATATCTAGGGATATAAGCTTTACTTATATAAAGTATTTATATAATATATATTTAATTAAATCAATCTCTGTCAATTGAAAAAGGTACATTTTAAATATAATTCTTTCTGTATAGAGATACTCTTAACTAAAGGGAAATTAGATAATGGAAGATAAAAAATATCTGTTTAAGAGAAATAATATTTGGTGGGTTAAAGTTGCAGTTCCTAAATCACTCAAAGACGAATTAGGTTTTGATTTAAGACAAACTACGGGAGAAAGCAATCTTCAAGAAGCTTTGAAAGTAAGAGATAAAATAGTTCAAGCTTTAAAATCAAAATTTGATAAGAATAATAAAGAGATCTCTCTTCCTTCGTCTAAGCTTTTGGAAAAAACAGATATTTCGAATCCTCAATATTTCCATAAAGTCGTTGATTGTCAGTATGCTTGTCCTGCCCACACAAATGTTCCTGAATATATTAGGCTAATAGCTCAAAAAAAATATACTGATGCTTATATGCTTAATTGGGAATCTAATGTATTTCCTGGAATTCTTGGAAGGGTTTGTGATAGACCTTGTGAACCAGCTTGTAGAAGAGGAAGAACCCATGATAAGGCCGTAGCTATTTGTCGTCTTAAAAGAGTCGCATATGACTACAAAGATGACGTGGATAAGTATTTACCTGAGATTCCGGTTCTTAAAAATGGAAAGAAAATTGCACTCATAGGTGGTGGCCCGGCTTCTATTACCGTGGCTAGAGATCTTCTTCCTCTTGGTTACGATTGCACTATCTTTGAAAAAGATCATAAACCAGGTGGATTAATGAGGACTAATATTCCTTCTTTTAGACTGCCTGAAGAAGTTCTTGATGAAGAAATTTACAGAGTAATTGAAATGGGAGCTTCTCTTAAATTAAATTCATATATAGATAAAATTGAGCCTTTAATAAATGATTTTGATGCTGTTTTTGTTGGAACTGGCGCTCCTAAAGGAAAGGATTTAAATATTGAGGGTAGACGTACTGATAAAGATTCAAAAAATATCCATATAGGGATAGATTGGTTAACCAGTATAGCTTTTGAACATACAAAAAAAATAGGTAAGAAAGTAATAGTTATTGGTGGTGGAAATACTGCTATGGACTGTTGTAGATCAGCTCTAAGATTAGGCGCAAAAGATGTAAAAGTAACAGTAAGAAGTCCTTATTCACAAATGAAAGCCTCTGATTGGGAAATAGAAGAAACTGTTGAAGAAGGAATTCCTATATTAGATAACACCTCTCCTAAAGAGTTTCTTTATGACGACAAAGGTAAACTTTGCGGCATGAAATTTGAAAAAATGGAACAAATAGAAATTGATGGGCGAAAAAAAATGCAACCTACGGGTGAAGAAGTCATCTATGAATGTGATGATGTCCTTCTAGCAATTGGACAGGAAAATGCTTTTCCTTGGATTGAAAAAGATATAGGAATTGAATTTGGTGAGTGGGAAATGCCAGTAGTGGATAAATTAACTATGCAATCTACTCATGAAAAAGTATTTTTTGGAGGTGATGCGGCATGGGGACCTGAAAATATAATCTGGGCAGTAGCTCATGGTCATCAAGCGGCTATTTCTATTGATAACTATTGTTCTGATGTAAGTTTAAAAGATAGACCAGATCCTATTACTAATTTAGTAAGTCAAAAAATGGGTATTCACGAATGGTCCTATGATAATGATATCTCTCAAGCTCAAAGATATGCTGTTCCTCACGCAGAAATGTCTAAATCTCTAAAAAACTTAAAAACTGAAGTTGAATTAGGATTTGATGAAGAATTAGCTATAGAAGAGGCACAAAGATGTCTTAATTGTGATATGCAAACTGTTTTTGAAGATGATTTGTGTATTGAGTGTGATGCATGCGTTGACATTTGCCCTACTGATTGCATAAATTTTATTGATAATGACACTGAAGAAAAGATTAGGGATAAGTTAAGAGTTCCTGCAATCAATCTTGATCAAAGTTTATATGTTTCAGGGAAGCTTAAAACAGGAAGAAGAATGGTTAAGGACGAAGATATGTGTGTTCATTGCGGATTATGCGCTGAAAGATGTCCAACTGGTGCCTGGGATATAAAGAAAAATGCTTATAAGGAATCTCATACCTTGAGTAATAAGATAAAGGCTAAAGAAGTTGCATAATGCATAATTTAAAAAAAGTAGAATCAATAAATTCTATAAATGATTTTGTTATTAAGTTTGCTAATGTAAATGGTTCTGGTTCTGCAAGCGCAAATCAAATGTTTGCGAAAGCAATGTTTAGAATGGGAATCCCAGTTAGTCCAAAAAATATCTTTCCTTCAAATATTCAAGGTTTGCCTACATGGTTTGAAGTAAGAGTTAGCGAACAAGGATATCTTGGAAGTAGAGGCGGAGTAGATATAGCAGTAGCAATGAATCCTCAAAGTTACGCAAAAGATGTGGAGGAAATTTCTCCTGGTGGTTTTTTGCTTTATGACTCAACTTGGAAAAGAAATTTTAATAGGTCTGACATAACAGTAATTGAAATACCCTTTACACAATTATGCGTAGAGTCATTTTCAAATCCAAAACAAAGATCGCTGTTTAAAAATATTGCTTATGTTGGGGCACTCTCGGCTTTACTTGAAATTGAGTATGAGGTCTTAGAAAGAATCATTTCTGAGCAATTTGAAAAAAAACCTTCTCTTATAGAACCCAATTTAAAAGCATTAAATTTAGGTAGAAATTATGTTGTGGATAATTTGTCCTATCCAATAGGGATAACTGTATCTAGAGCTGATAAATTAGAAAATAAAATATTAATAACCGGTAATGAAGCAGCTGGATTGGGAGCAGTATACGGCGGTGCTACTTTCTGTTCTTGGTATCCGATTACTCCATCTACTTCTTTAGCTGAAGGTTTTGAAAAATATGCTAAGCAATACAGAATTGAACAAGATACAGGTAAGAATTTATATGCAAGTGTTCAAGCAGAGGATGAATTATCTGCTGTTGGAATGGCTATAGGAGCAAATTGGAATGGTGCAAGAGCTTTTACTGCTACCAGTGGTCCTGGTATCTCTCTAATGAGCGAATTTTTAGGACTCGCATATTTTGCAGAAATACCATTAGTTCTTTTTAATGTTCAGCGAGGCGGGCCTTCAACCGGCATGCCAACGAGAACTCAACAGTCAGATATTCTGGCATGTGCCTACGCATCTCATGGCGATACAAAACATGTAGTTCTTTTTCCATCTGATCCTAAAGAGTGTTTTGATTTTTCTGCTAAAGCCTTTGATCTAGCAGACCAATTGCAAACTCCTATATTTGTTGTTAGTGACTTAGATATGGGTATGAATGATTGGGTTTGCGACAAATTTGACTGGAATGATTCGTATAAATACAACAGAGGAAAAGTATTATCAAAAGATGACTTGGATAAGATGGAAAATTTTGGAAGATATTTGGATACTGATAATGATGGAATATGTTACAGAACTTACCCAGGAACACATCCTGATAAGGGTGCATTCTTCACAAGAGGAACATCTCATGATGAGTTTGCAAGATACACAGAAGATGGGGATATCAATGCTGCTACATTAACTAGATTGATGAAAAAATTTAGAACCGCTTCTGAATTAGTTCCTGAACCTGTTATAGAGATTAATGGTGAAGATAGTTGTGGTGTTATCTTTTATGGAAGTACGACTCCAGCAGTTCATGAAGCAAAAGATATTTTAAAAAAGAAAGAAATTAATATTGATCTAATGCAAATTAGATCTTTCCCTTTCAATTTAGATGTATGGGAGTTTATTGCTAATCATGACCGTATATATGTTGTTGAGCAAAATAGAGATAGTCAAATGAGAACATTAATAATGGCTGAAGGTGGTATCTCTCCAGAAATCTTGAGGCCTTTGGTACATTTTACAGGTGATCCTATTCAAGCTAGTTACATTGTAAATAAAATCTCTGAAAGAGAAGTTAATTATAAATCTCACATTAATGCTAAAAAACGATAAATATTATGTCATTTAAAAAACCAATTAATTATCATCCAAAATTAGAAAAAAATAATCTTGGTTTGACCAGAAGAGATTATGAAGGTGCAGTTTCTACATTATGTGCAGGTTGCGGACATGATTCTATTAGTGCTTGCATAATTGAATCTTGTTTTAAATTAAATATAGAAGCATATAAGGTTGCTAAACTTTCTGGTATTGGATGTTCATCAAAAGCACCAGCATATTTTTTAAATCAATCTCATGGCTTTAACTCAGTACATGGAAGAATGCCATCAGTAGCAACAGGTGCAAATTGTGCAAATAGAGATTTAATGTATTTAGGTGTTTCCGGGGATGGCGATAGCGCTTCTATTGGAGTAGGGCAATTTATACATGCTGTAAGAAGGCAAGTTAATATGGTTTACATTATTGAAAATAATGGTACTTACGGCCTAACAAAAGGACAATTTTCTGCTACTAATGATTTGGAGTCTAAAAATAAATATGGAGATGATAATTTATTCAAACCAATTGATTTAGCTACTATGGCTATTCAATTGGGTGCAACCTATGTAGCTAGAAGTTTCTCTGGTGATAGAGAGCAACTTGTCCCCTTAATAATGGGAGCAATGCAGCATAAAGGGTTTGCACTTTTAGATATTATTAGTCCTTGTGTAACATTTAACAACCACGCGTCTTCTACAAAAAGTTATGATTACATAAGGGATCATAATGAAGCGGTTGGTAAGACTGACTTTGTTCCATTAGGAGAAGAAATATCTACCTCTTATGAAGAAGGCTCTTCAGTTCAAGTAAACTTACACGATGGATCAAAATTATCTTTAGAAAAAACAGATGAGAGTTTTGATCCCTGCGATGCAGGTAAATCATTAGGCTTTATTAGAGAGAAAGAACAAGAGGGAAAAGTTTTAACTGGACTATTGTATGCTGACAGCGGTACAAAAGATTTAATCGAAACTTTAAATATGACAGAAACTCCCCTTAATCAGCTGGAGCAGAATTTAATCTGTCCAGGTAAAAAAAATCTCGAAGAGATAAATAGAAAATTAAGTTAGTTCTATACCTAATCTATGAGCTATTTCTTGATAAGACTCAACTACATCTCCTAACCCCAAGCGAAATCTATCTTTATCTAGCTTCTTCTTTGTTTCTTTATCCCAAACCCTGCATCCATCTGGAGTAAACTCATCTCCTAAATAAATTTTTCCATCAGCTTTTCCAAATTCAAGCTTAAAATCTACCAAAATTAAGTCTGCAGAATCAAACAGCCTTACTAAAATTTCATTAGTCTTCATAGTAAGCTCTTTCATAGCTTCTATATCATCATCATTAGCCCAACCAAAAGCAGTAATGTGGCAGTCATTTATCAAAGGGTCTCCTAAAGAATCATCTTTATAAAAGAATTCAAAAATTGGTGGATCCATGACCATAGCTTCTTCAAGCCCTAATCTCTTACAAATGCTTCCAGCAGCAAAATTTCTTACCACGCATTCTATTGGAAACATTTCCAATGACATTACGATGCTTTCATTTGGACTTGTGGCTTCGATATGGTGATTGTCAACACCTTCAGATTGTAAATGCTCCATAATGTGACTATTAAAGCGGTTATTCACCGTGCCTTTACCAGCTAATTGCTCTATTTTTTTTCCGTCGAAAGCAGAAGTGTCATCACGATATTCCATTATCAATTTTTTTGGATCTGAGGTTGTATACAAAGCTTTAGCTTTTCCTGTTTTAAGGATTTCTATTTTTTCTAACATAATTCTAAGTAAGTACTTGGTTAATTTGAGAGATTATTTCATCAATTAATTCTAAATCCATTTCATCCATAGCAACAGAGATAATTGATTCATTTTCATTTATCTTTTCAACCAATATTTTTATATTTAAGTTAGAGTTACTGAAAAATCCATCGCTAGTTTTCATATTTACAAAAAAGGTGCCTAAATCTCTATCGAAATCTGTAACATTTAAATTTGCTATTTTTAAAGAACGTTGTGTTGCAGTCCATGCTCTGGGAAAACTAACCATTAGTCTTATTTTAGAAAAACCATTAATATCCTTGAAAACTTCTGTTTTGTTTTTGGAATTTAGGTTTAAAGCTATCAGAGAAGTACCTGAAACGGTACCCATTTTACTAATTCCTTCTAATAAATTTGTAGAAAACGTTTTAACAAATTCAGGATCATCTGTACTTTTTAACCAGTTGTTATCTTTAAGCACTAAATGAGAGATAAATATTTCAGTACTTTCTCTTTGCAAACCTCTTTCTATTTTAAATAAGAATTTATTTTTAACACTATTTCTTTCAAATTCTTTAGTTGTTATTTCCCCCGAAGAAGGATCTGCATCTCCTAAATCATAATTTTTATCGTTAATTATATACTCCTGCAGCATAGGCCAAGATTTACTAGGCTCGCTACTCAAGTAGATCCATCTTATTTCACCCAGTCTATGCAATCTAAGTTCATTCTTGTTATCAGAAGAAAAAAATTGTTTTGGAGCGGGCAAATCATATATTTTATTTGGAGCTTCTTGAGATGTGGATGGAATTGGAAAAAGATCGACGGATTTTGAAATATTCTTATCTATTATTTTTTCTAGTGGCTTGTTATTTTTAGCAGATAAATATTTGTTAGCTTTTGAGTTTTCGGGGTTTGAAGCACAAGAAACTATAAAAAATAATAAGAAAATTTTTAAAAAGTATTTCATTAAATTAGTTCCAAACTTTCGAGTTCATTTTTTAAATCAAGACGAAATTTTTCGTCCAAAACTGTCAAAGGCAATCTGATGCCAATATCTGATAAACCCATTAAATATAATGCATATTTTACAGGTATTGGGTTTGATTCAACAAAAAGAATTTTATTTAGACCATAGATTCTTTCGTGAATTGATCTACCCTCTATATCATTATTATTTAATGCAAAATTAGACATTTCTGAAATTAATTTAGGAATTATATTAGAAGAAACAGAGATAGTTCCATGACCTCCGTTTTTCATAAATTCATAGGAAGTTGCGTCATCTCCAGAATATAAATAGAAATTATTATTCTCTATTTCTTTTGAACATAAATTTTTGAGCTCTTCTAATATATTTAAATCGGCTGTTGCATCTTTATGGCCAATAATATTTGGATGGGGAGCTAGCCTGGAAATAGTTTTAGATTCAAAAAAACTTGCTGTTCTTGAAGGAACATTATACAAGATTTGAGGAATCTCTACTTCATCAGCTATTTTTGAATGATGAAGAAATAAACCTTCTTGTGAAGGTTTGTTATAGTAAGGAGAAACTAACAAAGCTGCATTTGCACCCTCTTCTTTGGCAGCTTTTGTTAATTCAATAGCTTCTTTAGTTGAATTGGCTCCAGTTCCAGCAATTAATGGAACCCTTCCGTTCACGCTTTTAACGAAGTATGCAATTAATTTTATATGTTCTTCAAAATCAATTGTTGCTGATTCTCCAGTTGTTCCTACAGCCACAATTCCAGAAATTCCATTATCAATTTGAAAATTAATTAAATTATCTAAGGCAGAAAAATCAATAGATCCATCCTTATTCATTGGACTAGCTATAGCTGTTATTGCTCCTGTAATTTTCATTTATAAAATACTATTCAAAATTTTTTTTATAAGAGTAATATTATCTCAAATAAAAGATATAAAGAGGATTATGAATTATGACAGTCAAAATAAATAGAAAAATAAAAAAATTTACAGCAGTTGCAACAAACGAAACAATTGTTAGTTCATCTGATTTGTTAGGTAAAAATTATATTATTTATTTTTACCCAAAGGATAATACTCCAGGCTGTACTCAAGAAGGAGAGGATTTTAGAGATTCTTATAAAGATTTTAAAAAAATTAAAATCGAAATCTTTGGGGTTTCAAGAGAAAGTATAAGATCACATGAGGGCTTCAAAGAAAAATTTAATTATCCTTTTGAATTAATATCAGATCCTGACGAAAAATTGTGCGAACTCTTTGATGTAATCAAAGAGAAAAGCATGTACGGAAAAAAATATATGGGAATAGAAAGAAGTACTTTTCTTGTAAATAAAGAAGGAAAGTTAGTTGAAGAATGGAGGAAGGTTAAAGTTCCAGGACATGTAACTGAAGTTTTAGAGGCTGCAAAAAAAATTAAGTAACTGCTTCTTTTTTTGGCCAAACTTTATAAACTGCTCTAATAAGGGTAGCCAAAGGCACTGCTAATAGTAGACCCCAAAACCCCCAAATTCCTCCAAAAACAAGAATTGCGAGAATAATTATCACTGGATGTAAATTCACTTCGTTTCCCATCAAAATAGGAAATAATACATTTCCATCTAAAATTTGAATAACGAAATATGAAAAGGTAAAAATTAAAAAAGAGGTATCTAATCCCCACTGAAATAAACCTATAGATAAAACGGGAATGGTGACTAAAATGGCTCCAAACAAAGGAATTAAAACAGAAAGTCCAACTAATATTCCTAATATAAGGGAATAATTTACCCCTAAAAGCCAAAAAACTGTTGAAGTGACAAATCCAATAATAATCATCTCCAAAGCTTTTCCTTTAACATAGCCGAATAACTGCACATCTAGATCTATCCATATTTTGGATAGAAGTATTTTCTTCTTTGGAAGGAAAAAAGTTACATAACTAAGCATTTCTTTTTTGTCCTTTAAGAAAAAGAAAACAAGTATGGGAATTAAAATTACATTAATCAAAGCATTCATTGCGGCTGAGAAACCAGAATTCAATTGAAGCAAAAACTGTTCGGCAATTGAAGGTATGAACGAAGTTGAATTTGAAAAGATTTCATCAATTTGCTCAGGAGTGAAAAAATCTGGATAACTGTTTACCAATTCTCTGAATAACGTTTCCAAATAAGAAACTATCGCGGGTAATTCATTTAAAAGAGATCCTATTTGCCCTGTTATTAATGGAAGAGTTAAAAATATAAGAACATATATCGAGATGAAGATAAGAAAAGTCAGATAAAAAGAAAGATTTTTCTGAAGCCCTTTGCTTGTGAAAGAGATCATCAAGCCATTTAACAAGTATGAAAGCAAAATACTAATCAATATTGGAGTGATTGCAGCTCCTATAAAATAAAATAAAATAGAAGCAATGATTATTAATAAGAGAGCTGCATACTGCTCCTCTTCGTAGAAGTATTTAGTAAAAAAATTTTTTAAATAATCATACATTTTTGAACTTTCGCTTTTATAATAAATCTAACTTATCTTTAATATTTTATATGAAAAAACCTTTATTGTTTTTATTAATATTTTTGTTTGCAGGAATTCTTTTTATGCAATCGAAAGATAATATACCTTCTCTTGGAGATTCTTCCTCTGGATCAATATCATTATCGGGAGAATATCAATTGGGAAGACTTTGGCTTTCTCTTTTTAGGTCTTCCGTTAATGAATATGACGATCCAATTACAAAGTCGTATATCGAAGATTTTATGTACAGAATATCTGAGTCTAGCGAGGTAAGAGATAGAAGATATGAGTTCATTACAATTGAAGACCCGTCTATTAATGCTTTCGCGGCGCCTGGAGGAATTATTGGAATAAATAAAGGGATGTTCTTAAAAACAGACACTGAAGGTCAATTTGCCTCTGTAATGAGCCATGAGTTAGCTCATTTAAGTCAGCGTCATTACGCAAGGTCTCAAAATCAATCTTCACCATTAGCTAACGCCTTAATAGCGTTAGGAAGTATTGCTGCAGCTGTTGCATCATCAAATCCAGAAGCTATTTTAATAGGTCCAGCTTTAATTCAACAACTATCTACCAATTACACAAGAAGTAATGAAAAAGAAGCTGACAGAATAGGATTCAATAATTTAGTTAAGGCCGGTTTTGACCCAAAATCACAATCAGAAATGTTTCAAAAATTGCAAAAACAATTCAGGGGTCCTAATGATGAGGATTACTCTTATTTAATGAGCCATCCATTGCCAAAAGAAAGAATTACGGATGCAAGAATCAGAGAAAGAGGAATACCTAAAAGTAAGTCATATCGAAATTCACTAGAATTTTACCTTGTAAAATCAAGAGCAGAAGTTTCGGAGAGCAACGACCTAGATGCTTTGATAAATCAGTACAAACAAAATATTTCTAGATCAAAAGATAGTAATACGATTATTGCTAGTTCTTATGGAATTTCTTTAGCTTTAAGAAATCAAAAAAAATACTCTGAATCGTTTAAAATTGCTAGAAAGTTGATACAAGAAAATCCTTTAAATATTATCTTGCAAACAAATATTTTAGAGATTCATATTGCATCAAAAAATTCTTTTGAAGCTGTCTCTGTGGGTGAAAACTTGCTAAGTATTAATTCAGGAAACTATGCGATATCTTTTTATCTTTCTAAAGCTTATTTGTTAAATAATGAATCAGATAAAGCAGAAAAATTGCTTATAGAAATGAGTGATAGAAAGCCTTCTGATCCGGCTATTTGGTATAACTTAGCTGAGGCTCAGGGATTATCTGGAAATATTTTAGGTCTTCATAGATCAAGAGCAGAATATTTTATTTTAAATGGAAGATATGATTCGGCAATATTTCAATTAAGAGAAGCTCTTAAACTTTCTCAAAACTTTTTTGAGATAAGAGAAAGTATCATCAGCAAGTTAGAGGATATTTTTGAAACTAAAAGAGCTTTAAAAACTATATCTTAAGCAGTAAAAGAAAGTTTTTTACCTGAAAGGATATGCAAATGAAGATGCGGAACAGTCATTCCTGCTTTCTCTCCATTATTTATAACCACATTAAAAGCATCGTCTATATTTAACTTTTTTGTAATTATGCCCACAGTAAGCATCAAATGACCAAGAAGTATTTGGTCTTCTTTACAAGAGTCAGATAATTTAGAAATCAATTTTTTTGGAATAAGCAATATGTGAACAGGCGCAGCAGGAGCTATATCTTTAATTGCTATACATAGGTCGTCTTCATAAATAATTGTTGATGGAATTTCTTTGTCAATTATTTTTTCAAATATAGTTTTTTCTTTCATTTAAAAACCTTAAAACCTAGATAAGTTGAAAGCAAGCATAACGAGACTGTAAAAATGATATATGAAAAAGCAGTAATAAAACTTCCTTGATTAAAAAAGATCAAGGACTCTTTTGTAAAAGCTGAAAAGGTTGTAAAAGAGCCTAGGAAACCAATGATAAAAAATTCTTTTGTAAGAGTTGAGCCATTAACATTATTAATGGATAAGAAAATACCGATCAATAAGCATCCTACAATATTTACAAAAAAGGTTCCTAAGGGAATTCCAAAAAGAGAAATTTTAGTCAGAAAGTCAGAAACAAGAAATCTAGAAATTGCTCCTAAACCTCCGCCAAGCCCTATAAGTAAATAAATCATTTTTATTGGTGGGTCGTATAGGATTCGAACCTATGACCAATTGATTAAAAGCCAACTGCTCTACCAACTGAGCTAACGACCCGAAAAATGATTATAGCAAATCAGTTATTAATTTTAAGCAATTCCTGCTCAGAAAGAACAGATGCACCTGATTTCGGGTAATTAAGTATTACTCGATCAAAAAAAGCAATAGCATCTTCAAAATTTTCTAACTTTATAGAAATTAAGCCTAATTTATAAAGAGAGACAGGAGTCCTTTCATGATCCGGAAAGTTAGATGTTAAAGATTGATAAGTTTCAAAAGCGTCATCATACATGTCCTGAAGAAGATATATCTCTGCTAACCAGAAATAAGCATCTACCAAGTAACTCCCATCTGGATATGAAATTATTAAAAGCCTAAGATTTTCCGATGCTTCGGAATATCTTGAATTATCAATTAATTTTAAGGTATTAGACCATAATTTAAACTCCTCTTGCTCTCCATCTTTTTCAATCAACTCAGCTAGAGGATCACTCGAATTATTATCTCTATTCAACTCTTCTTCATTATTTTTATCCGAAGAAATAAGAATAATAGATTCAAGTTCATGAATTCTTTTGTCTAAATCTACATACCTCGCTTGATTAGCATCATCTAATTTAGAAATTTCAAATGAATTTGAATCAATACTATTTGATAGTCTTGCTAATTCATTTTCTAAATTTTCTAATTTCTCTAATATTAAATCGAGAGAATCGTCTTTACTTTGAGCTAAAGACTGAAAGGATAGAAAAATTATGAAGAAAAAATAGAAAGTATTTTTCATTTAATTAAAAAAGAGAAATTTCTACACGTCTATTTTTTTCCCAAGATGTCTCATTCGAGCCTGATTCAATAGGTTTTTCTTCACCATAACTTATGACTTTTATTTTTGAAGAAGAAACTCCTTTTATTATTAAATAATTTTTAACCTCTATTGCTCTTTTCTCCCCTAAAGCTAAATTATATTCTCTAGTCCCTCTTTCATCGCAATGACCTTCTAATCTAATTGCTTTTGCATCTTTTGCAAATTTTACATATTTAGAAATTAATTCTTTTGAACTATTAGTTAATGATGATTTATCAAAATTAAAATAAATTTTATTAGCTAAATTAATATCTATTTTTTCTGCAGAATCATAAATATCAGTTTTGGCTGTGGCATAGCTAAAAGAGGATACTTTATCTGAAACAGTTGAGGCGCAACCATATACAAAAAGTATTGCTGCTGATAACAATATATTCCTAAATTTCTTCATCTTTACTCCTGTGTAGTGGTGATTATAAATTAAAAAGTCCTCTATATTATGACAATTAGGTTTCTATTTAGTTCAACAATGGCGACCAGGCAGGTTCTCGAACAGAGCCTTCTTTAACAGGTAAAGTAAATTTTGATCGGCCGTTAACAGTTAAGCCTGCCAAAAATCCTTGATTGTCTTTTTTGGTAGCATAAATAATTATATTTCCATTTGGTGATATTGTAGGAGACTCATCTAATGCTGTTTTGGATATAGGGTTAATAAATCTTTTTTTTAAGTTTTTTGTAGCTATGTGAAAGATACCATTATTGCCATGTACCAAAACTATATCTTTTCCATTAGGAAAATATCTTGCCCTGGCATTATAGTCACCATCTAGAGTTATTCTTTTTATTCTTCCAGAAGATATAGTTAACTCATAAATTTGAGGAGAACCAGACCTATTTGAAGTGAATAATATTTTTTTACTATCCGGAGACCATGCAGGTTCGGTATCAATACCATAATGGGTAGTTAAACGAGAAATTTTTTTGTTTCTTAAGTTGTAGAGATATATATCTGGATTTCCAGACATCGACATCACAAAAGAAATATATTTAGAATTTGGAGACCAAACAGGAGCGCTGTTACTCATTCCTAAAGTTTCTATATAACTTCTTTTTCCAGAGGTTAAATTCTGAATAAAAATTTCTGGATAGCCTTTTTCAAACGAAACATAAGCAAGTTTTTTTCTATCTGAAGACCAAGATGGAGACATTAATGGGGAAGAAGACTCAAACAAAAGTTTTTCATCACTGCCGTCAATATCTGAAATATAAATCATGTATGAGTCTTTTATAGGGTTCAATATATATGCCAACTTAGTATTAAAAACTCCTTTTAAGCCAGTAATACTTTTATAAACTCTATTACTTATAATTTTTGATATTTGTTCTAAATCTGAATTTTTACCTGATATATCGCCTTTCAATAAAATTTTATTCAATGCAATATCTATGACGAAGTAATTAATGACCAAATCATTAGCATCAGATATTAGTAGATTGCCAATGACAGCATAATCTACTTCAAGGACTTTCCAATCCCTATAATAAAAATTTTCTTCAGAGTGAGGAAAAGATAACATTTGTGATTTACTTAACTTATCAAATTCACCAAACAAGGTCAGATTAGACTCAATTAAAGAAGATAATTTATCTCCTATAGAAGAGGCAAAACTATTCTTAAACGGGACTATGGCTATTTTTGGTAGAGATTCTGATCCCTTCGAAATCTCTATTTTTAATTGAGCTGAAGATACTAAAGAAAAAATTATAAAAATTACTAAAAATAACCTCAACTTAATCTCCAATAGATTTAAAAACTAAATTGAAAGATCTAAAGTTTCTTTCAAAATATCTTCTATCTAAATTAATTACTTCTGGAAGAAAAGAAATATTAGATATTGCTGATAACGCAGAATCATCAAAGATTTTATTTCCGCTTGATTCAACTAATTTAAAATTTAGTATTTCTCCAGAAGGAGCTAAATTAATATTAATTTCAACTTTTATATCTTGATTGATTAAAGAAGGTTTCTTCCAAACTGAATTAATTCTTTGCTGAATCAAACCAATGGTTATTTGAATTTCATTAGATTTATTAGATATTTTTATGCTCTTTAAATCTTGGTCTAAGGTTTTTTTTGCCAAAAAATCTAACTCTATTGGTAATTTATTTATTATATTTTCTTCAATTAAGGTTTTAGTTTGAATTATTTCTTTATTCTTTTTAAGTTTAGATATTTTCAAAGATTTTATTTTTTTTATATTTTCTTCTGGTAGTGAAATGAATTTAACTGGGATAGATGAAAAGTTTTCAAATTTATTATCAGGCAAAGAGAAGTCTACCGTTAAGAAAATGAATAATAAGAGATGAGCACTTAATGAGCTAAAAAAACCTATTACAGTATTAGTCATTTTCTACTGGTTCTGTAATAAAGTTTATGGCCCCTGGTTTGAGTTTTTGAAGCCTAGACATTAATTTTGCAACTTCGCCAAATAAAACCTCTTTGTCTGCTCTAAGATATATTTCTATTGATGAGTTATTGGAAATAATTTTTCTTAATTCTTCTTCTAATAGATCAAGAGAAAGGCTCTTATTTTTAAAGGATTCAAACTCTAAAAAAAAATCTCCGTTTGAATTTAAAGAAATTGTTACATTATCTGAAGCAACCTTCTGTATTGGTTGAGAGTCTACCTCAGGCAAATCAACGTTTATGCCTTGAATCATAAATGGGGCTGTTACCATAAATATTACTAGCAATACCAACATTACATCCACGTAAGGAATAACATTTATTTCAGCCAGCAATCTTCTTTTTTTTGCTGAATGCATTTTATTATTAAGACTTTCTACTAAGAAGAATTAAAAACTCCTCTGTAAAGTTTGAATAGTTTTTTAAAATCCTTTCAATTCTTGAAATGCTCCAATTGTAAGAGATTAATGCGGGTATCGCTGTGAAAAGTCCTAACGCAGTAGCAACTAATGCCTCTGAAATTCCTGGAGCCACTACAGTGATCGAAACTTGAGTTAATTGGGCTAAGCCACCAAAAGCATTCATTATTCCCCAAACTGTTCCAAATAATCCTATATATGGACTTACAGATGCCACGGTTGAAAGAAATGCTAATCTTTTTTCAAGATCATCTTCGTTTCGCAGAGATACGATTTCCATTACTTTTTTTACATCATTAAGAGAGCTACTTTTTTTATACTCTTCAAAACCAACATAAAAAATTTGTTCTAAACCAATTTTTTTTTCTTTTTTTTGGACTTTTATGAACAGATCTTCGATATTCGCTTTAGACCAAAAAAACTTTTCGAAATTAAAAATATCTTTTTCTACTCTTGATAGAGTTATCCATCGATCAAAAATAAACCACCATGAAGTTAATGATAGGCCTATTAAAATTATCATTACCATTTGCACCACAAAACTTGCGTCAAAGAATAAGGAAATTATGTCTAATTCATAGGTCATGAACTCTCCTCGATCATTTTTTTCTGAATTTCTAATGGCAGCATCGAAGGTTTTCTAGTTTCAGCATCAATTGAGCCACAGAAAACCTCTGCTTCGCAAACTTTTTGATTATCTTCATTATAAATTTCTTGTAAAAAATTAAAACTTAGCTTTTTTACTTTTTTTAAATTAGATTCAATTCTTATTGTTTCATCTAAATAAACTGGTGATAAATATTTAATAGATAGTTTTCTAACAATAAAAATTACATTCTTATCTAATAATTCTTTTTGTTGATAACCAAACTCTCTAAGATACTCTGTTCTAGCTCTCTCAATAAATCTTAAATAATTTGCGTAATATACAACTCCTTGAGCATCTGTATCCTCATAGTAAGTTCTATATTTAATTGAATGCATTAATTTTGATGTAGAGAGATATCTTCTGGATATAGTGTTTTAAGTACATAAATAAAATCTATCCATGAAAGATCACAAGTTATGTGATTATTTTTTGGCAAATCAAAATTTATCGTATGCAGAGGAACCCTAACTTTAATAGGTCTATTATTAAATTTATAAATTAGCGCAGGCAAACCTCTATCTTTCGAAGCATCTAAAACTTGTATCCACCATTTTTCTATTGGTTCATTTCCTTGGCCGTAGCGCTTGCATTCCAAATACCATTGTCCTAAGAGCAAATCAGGTAAGAATTTCTCTCTAGTCTGTTCTAAAATTCTTTTCAAAGGGATTGTCAGTTTAAGCTCTTCATTCAGAGAGTTTGCTATTTCCCTTTCAAAGGCTGCACCTTTATTTCTAGAATTAGTCATTTTTAAAAATGTCATCAGAAAATTCAGCATTAGAGTGAACACTTTGCACATCATCAAGATCGTCTAGATTTTCTAAAAGCTTAATTACTTTTTCGGAAGACTCGAGGTCTAATTCAACACTTAAAGAAGCATTCATCACAAATTCACTTTCTTCAACTTCAATACTTTCTTTATCCAAAATACCTTTAACGATAGAGAAATTTTCTGTATTCATTGTAATTATAGTTCTACCGTTATCTCCAGGCTCAAGGTCTTCTGCACCTGCGGAAATAACCAAATCTAATAATTTATCTTCATCAGAATCATTTACTATTATTTGTCCAAACTTTTTAAATAAATAAGCTACGGATCCGTCTGTTCCTAGGCTGCCACCAGCCTTAGAAAAAGCATGTCTAACTTCCGCAACAGTTCTATTTCTATTATCTGTCATAGTTTCCACAAGCACGGCCACCCCGCCAGGACCATAGCCTTCATACAATACTTCTTCTAAATTTTCAGATTCTGTATCACCTGCACCTCTTGAAACTGCTCTTTCAATTGTATCTTTTGGCATGTTTGATCTAAATGCCTTATCTAAAGCTAATCTTAATCTCGGGTTATCAGCGGCATCGGGACCGCTTATTCTTGAAGCAACTGTGATTTCCCTTATTAATTTAGAAAATACTTTTTGTCTTTTCTCATCTTGCCTACCTTTCTGATGCTTTATATTTGCCCATTTAGAGTGACCTGCCATTTTTAATCCTTAGTTTTAAAAATATTTTTGATAGACAATTCCTTAAGCTCTTCATCTGAAATTAAACTGGGAGCATCAGTCATCAAGCAATACGCTGATTGAGTTTTAGGAAAAGCTATTACGTCTCTAATTGAGTCTTCATTGCAAATTAACATAGCCAATCTATCCATTCCAAATGCTATTCCACCATGTGGAGGACAGCCGTAATCTAAAGCTTCTAAAAAGAAACCAAATTTTTGTTCAGCTTCTTTCTCGTCTATTCCCAAAATAGAAAGAATTTTTCTTTGTTCATTAGAATCATGTATACGCATTGAACCACCGCCTAATTCATATCCATTAATAACAAGGTCATAAGCCTCAGCTATAGCGTCTTCAGGGCTATTTTCTAATATCTCTAAAGAATCAGATGTTCTTGTAAACGGATGATGGCTTGGAGTAAGAGAACCATCTAATCCTTCATCAAAAACTGGAAAATCTTTAATCCACAGAGGTGCCCAAGCATTAATATCAATTAAATTTAAATCTAATCCAAGCTTTTCTCTCAATGCTCCCATGGATTCATTAACTATTTTTTTATGTCCCGCGCCAAAAAATATAGTATCTCCCGAAGTAAAGTTTAATTTTTCAGATAAATTCTTAATTTCATCAGATGATAAAAATTTCAAAATTGGGGACTGCAGTCCACTTTCTAGATCTTTAGAATCATTTACTTTTATATAAGCCAAACCTTTTGCTCCATAATTTCCAACAAATTTGGTGTATTCATCAAGTTGACTTCTTGTTAAAGAATCAGATATTTTTAGAGCAACTAATCTTGATTTAGCATCTTTAGCAGGATCACCAAAAACTTTAAACTCTGAATTAGAAAAAATATCTTTAACATCTTTAAGAACTAAAGGGTTCCTTAAATCAGGTTTATCAGAGCCATAATTTTTAATTGCATCCTCGTAAGTTATTATTGGAAACTCATCAAATTCCTTTCCTATAGTTTCCTTAAAAACAGATTTAACTAGACCTTCAGCTAAATTCATTATTTCTTCAGAGGAGGTGAAAGACATTTCAATATCTATTTGTGTGAATTCAGGTTGTCTATCTTTTCTAGTGTCTTCATCTCTAAAACACCTTACTATTTGAAAATATTTTCCAAAACCGCTTATCATTAATAACTGCTTAAATAATTGAGGAGATTGAGGTAGTGCATAAAAACTTCCATGGTTTAATCTACTTGGTATAACAAAATCTCTTGCTCCTTCTGGCGTCGCTTTTGTCATCATCGGTGTTTCAATATCAATAAAATCAGAATTAGTTAAAAAATTTCTAACAACCGTATTGATTTTTGACCTAAGCCTTAAGTTTTCTTGCATATCAGATCTTCGCAGATCTAAATATCTATACTTAAGTCTTGTTTCTTCTCCAACCTTCACATGATCATCAAGCTGAAATGGCATAGGTTTACTTTTAGAAAGAATTTCTAAATCAGAACTATTTAATTCGATTTCACCAGTTTTCATTTTTTTATTAATCGTTCCCTCTGGTCTCAAACAAATAATTCCAGATACTTGAATTACATATTCATTTCTAATTGTTTCCGCTATAGAAAAAATTTCTTTATTTTGAGGTTCAATAACAATCTGAAAAATATCCAGACCTTCCCTAAGATCAATAAAAATAACACCACCATGATCTCTTATATTTTCCACCCAACCAGAAACAGATACTTCCTTATCGAGATTATTTTTATCAAGAGAAGCTATTAATGTTCTTTGCATAATGATTATTTTTCTTTAGTTGAATTAGTTTTAGGGCTCTTTTTTTCTGATTTGTCTGATTGTACTAAATTTTTCTTACTACCTGTTTTAAAGTCAGTTTCGTACCATCCTTTACCACTTAATCTAAAAGATGGCGCAGAAACAACTTTCTTTGCAACTGCATTTGAAGAACAGTCACAAGTTATTTTATCTGAGTTAGACATACTTATTATTTTTTCAAATCTTTTATTACATTTGCTACATTCAAATTCATAAATTGGCATTTATTAACCTCGATTTAAAAAAAAATAGTATGATTCCTTTACTTAACAAAGATAAATCCATTTTAATATGAAAGCCTCTTTATATCACTATAAAACACTAAGAGAATCGCCTAGCGAAGCTGAGCTAACAAGTCATAAGTTAATGATTAGAGCAAACATGATAAAACCTTTGGCCTCTGGCATATATAGTTGGCTACCTCTAGGAAATAAAGTTTTAAAAAAAGTAGAAAAAATTATTAGAGAAGAAATGGACTCTAATGGCTGTCTTGAGGTTCTTCTACCAATGGTACAGCCTAAAGATTTATGGGAAGAAACAGGAAGATCAGACGAATATGGCCCTGAGTTATTAGGTTTTAAAGATAGAAGTGATAGAGATTTTTATTTGGGTCCAACACATGAAGAAGTAATCACTGATATAGCTAGAAAAGACATTACAAGCCCAAAAGACTTACCGATAATTTTTTATCAAATTCAAACTAAATTTAGGGATGAGATTCGTCCTAGATTTGGTGTCATGCGATCAAGAGAATTTTTAATGAAAGACGCTTACTCGTTTGACTTAAATGAATCATCTATGAAGGAAAATTATGAAAAAATGAAATCTGCTTATATAAAAATATTTAATAAACTAGGTCTAGATTATCGAATAGTTAAAGCTGATTCTGGTTCAATTGGTGGAAACACTTCAGAAGAATTTCATGTTTTAGCTAATTCTGGAGAAGATTTGTTAGCTTTCAGCAATGAAAGTGATTTTGCATGCAATGTGGAACTTATCGATGAGGAAGATGTAAATAAAATTCCTGGTATGCCAAGTCCAGACGGAAAAGGTACTCTAAGTGTAAAAAGAGGAATAGAAGTGGGTCATATTTTTCAATTAGGTGATAAATATAGTAAATCTCTAAATTTAAAAGTTCAATCTAATAACAGTATGTCTTTTCTACAAATGGGTTGTTATGGTATTGGCGTTTCCAGAATAGTGGCTGCTTCAATTGAACAAAACCACGATGATAATGGAATTATTTTTCCAAAAGAATTGGCTCCATTTGATATAACTTTAATTTTGATTAATAAAATGAAATCTGATTCTGTAAATCAAAAAGCAGAGTTCTTATATGATAATTTAACGGAGTTAGGTAGTGAAATTCTTTTAGATGATAGAGATTGTTCTCCGGGAATAAAATTTTCTGATGCTGATTTGATAGGTTGCCCTTATCAGATTGTAATAAGCGAGAAGGCTTTAGAAAAAAACTGTTATGAGCTTGTTAATAGATCTGATTTGTCAAAAAAAGAACTAACAGAAGAAGAGTTATTCGCTTTCTTCAGTTGAACTTTCGTCTGCTGGATTTTCTTTATCCTTGATTGCCTGATAAATTCTTTTTTCTATTTCAGCCATTACTGTTGGATTTTGTTTTAAATATTCACCAGCATTTGTTTTTCCTTGGCCAATTTTTTCTCCTTCATATGAATACCAAGCCCCTGCTTTTTCTACAATTTTGTGATCAGAACCTATATCTAATAATTCTCCAGCTTTGTTAATCCCTTTACCGTATAGGATTTGGAATTCTGCTTGTCTAAATGGTGGTGCTACTTTATTTTTCACAACTTTTACTCTTGTTTCATTACCAGAAACCTCATCACCATCTTTGACCGTTCCAATTCTTCTAATGTCCAATCTTACTGATGAATAAAATTTCAGTGCATTTCCACCTGATGTAGTTTCGGGATTTCCAAACATAACTCCAATCTTCATTCTTATTTGATTAATAAAGATTACCGTAGTGTTAGATCTTTTAATGTTACCGGTTATTTTCCTTAAAGCTTGTGACATTAATCTAGCTTGGAGACCAACGTGATGATCTCCCATCTCTCCCTCTATTTCTGCTCTAGGTGTCAATGCGGCTACTGAATCGATCACTAACACATCTACTCCTCCAGACTTAACCATAATATCTGCAACTTCCAAAGCTTGCTCTCCATTATCTGGTTGAGATAAGAGAAGATCGTCTACTTTAACTCCAAGTTTTTCTGCATAAATCGGATCTAAAGCGTGCTCTGCATCAATAAATGCTGCAGTTCCTCCTTGTTTTTGGCACTCAGCTATAACTTGCAAGGTTAAGGTAGTTTTTCCAGATGACTCGGGACCAAATATCTCAACAACCCTTCCTCTTGGCAATCCCATTACGCCAAGCGCCAAATCTAATCCTAGAGATCCTGTAGATATACTAGGCACATCTTCTACTTTTTTATCGCCCATTCTCATTATAGTTCCAGTTCCGAACTGGCTTTCTATCTGAGTTATAGCAGATGCTAAATTCTTATTCTTATCTGATGATAATTCTTCGTTCTTTGTGTTTTTTGTGTTTTTTGTAGCCATAATTTTTATTACTGTATATTTATACAGTATTTAACAATATATTTATTAATTATGCAATACCTTTAGAAAATTATTCATTTCAGTCAATGCATATTGAACACTTTGCACTCTGACCTGATCTCTATCACCGGAAAATAATTTTGTACTAGTATTAATTTTATCTTGGTTGCCAACAGCAAAACAGACTGTTCCTACAGGTTTTTCTTTAGTTCCTCCTCCAGGTCCTGCCAAGCCACTTATAGCTATGCCATACTCAGCTCTACTAAGTTGCATGGCTCCAATTGCCATTTCTTTTACCACGTTTTCTGATACAGCTCCTTCTTTGAGTAAAGTTTCTTTATTAACTCTAAGAATTTTTACTTTTGCGCTATTAGAATAAGTGATAAACCCTGATCCAAACCACTTAGAGCTTCCTGATATTCCTGTAATCTCTTTGCCTACCCAGCCACCCGTACAAGATTCCGCGGTTGTTATAGTTTGATTTTTTTTAGACAAAATATTTCCTAGATATTCCAATAAAGAATATATATCTGTCGTCGTTTCACTCATATATAAATTATAATTCATGTATGACTTTTATTGTTGGTTCTGCATGTGTTAATTGCAAACACACTGATTGTGTAGAAGTGTGCCCTGTAGATTGTTTTTATGAAGGAGAAAATACTTTAGTAATAGATCCTGAAGAATGCATTGATTGCGGCTTATGCGAACCTGAGTGTCCAGTTGATGCAATTTTTGCTGAAGACGAAGTTCCTGCTGATGAAATTGACTTTATAGAAATTAATGAAAAGTATTCTAAAATCTGGCCAAATATAACAGAGGCTAAAGCGCCCATGCCAGACCATGAACAATGGAAAAGTGTTTCAAACAAACTGGATGTTTTGATCTTAGATTAATTAACTTAAATTTTTGGACTTAAATATGGATATATCACTGGAATGGCTAAATGATAATAAACCAGGGGAAACGGCCAAATTCTTTAATTTAGAGTTTCTTGAGAAAATAGACGATGTGTTTAAATTAAAAGTTACTTTCCCTGCTGAATCTGCAAATCCTATGAATATGGTTCAAGGTGGAATGATTGCTGCAGCTTTAGATGACGCAACTGCTATGGTGGTGATAAGTGCATATGATTTTAAAAAAGGTCCTCTTTCAACAGATTTGCATGTACTATTTCATCGCCCCCTCAAGATCGGAGAAGCTTTCATAGATGTAAAAATTATAAAGCTTGGCAGAAAAATTGCTACAGTCGAAGGTAGGCTTTTTACTCCGGATAAAAAATTGGCCGCAACTCTACTTCACACCATTCAGCCGACTGATATAAAAAAAGAATAACCTTTAAGTCTTTTTCAAAAAATTATATTTTTCTTGCAAAGTCAATTTTAGAAGCGCAAGGTCAATATATGGATAAATCTGAAAGATTAAGCAGATCAGTCCACGCAAGAACCAAAAGATCGAAAATAAGAAAGATCATGGAAGAAAAAGCCGAACATCTTCATGGTGATTTGCATAGACTAAGAGAAAAGAAACGCAAGTTTCATATTAAGCACCCTATTAAGAACTAAGAAAAAACTTAATAGGAAAAGGGATTTAAACTGGGATCTCTTGGATATTTTTTATGAAATAGATAAAAATTAACTATCGATAATTTTCCCTTCTAACATTGGAACAAATAAAACAGATTCTAAAACTGTTTCGACAAACTCATTTTTGTGTTTTTTTTCTAACAACACTAAGCTTTGTTTTTTATTATTGCCGCAAGGACATATTAATTTCCCACCTATTTCTAATTGCATTTTTAATTTTTCAGGTATTTTATCTATTGCGGCAGCACAAATAATTGCATCAAATTTTTTATATGTCGGCCATCCCAAAGTGCCGTCAGCCCACCTGATAAAAAAATTTTTAACCCTAATTTTTTCAAGATTTTTTTCAGCTCTTTCTGCAAGAGGCTTGATTCGTTCCACAGAAAAAACTTTTCGACAAAATCTAGATAAAATTGCAGTTTGATATCCACAACCAGTGCCAATTTCCAAAATTGTACCAAGTGGTTTTTTTTCTAAAATATTTCCCTTGATCAAGATTTCAGTCATCTTGGCAACTACATAAGGTTGTGAAATCGTTTGTTTATAGCCAATTGGTAAAGACATGTCTTCATAAGCTCTACTTATAAATGCACCGTCCACAAAAAAATGTCTTGGAGTTTTCAAAATTGCTTCCAATACTCTTATATCTGATATCCCTTTTTCAGCTAAAGACTCGGCTAGGGCTTTTCTGGCTCTTTCATAAGATAATTCAGTTGGATGATTACTATTAAAACTGTTCAAGCCAATCGCCTGCTTTTTTTATGCTTACTTTATCGAAAGTATTGATTTTAATTGGGGAAAGAGAAATATGTCCTGCTTCAAGACAACTTAAATCATCCATAATCTCTTCGTTTGGAATCAAGTTCTGATCTAAAAAAGTTTTAGTTATTTTAATTTCAGGATTTGGAAAAATATTATGATCAGGCACATTTAAGTTTAAAATTGAATTTTCTGCCAAATCTAAGTCGTCAATATTTTCTAGTAATTTTGATACTGTTGTAGCAGCTAAACTGTAATCACTTATCTCAAAAGATGCTACAGAAACAGCAATGGCTGGATATTTTAAATTTCGCCCCTCAATTGCTGCGCCAACTGTTCCTGAATAAAGCAGAACTGGTCCTAAATTTGGGCCTGGATTTATTCCTGAAACTACTATCTCAGGTGTAAATTGACATAATTCATTATTTCCTAAATCTAAGTTTTCAGATTCTAGATTAGCAAGATCTAATTCAAATAAACTTTTTCCATTAAGAGAAGTTTTTATACAATCAACCGGAGTCCCATCAAGACAATAAATATTTTCATCTATTTTTCTTTCCTTTAGAGGGGCTAAAAAAGTTAAAGCGCTTCCAAAGCCACTTTTATTAATATTGGGTGCCATCATAAAAACTTCATGATTCTTGGAGAGTTCTGAATACAAAGTTTTGATTCCGGGATGATCGTAACCGTCATCATTGGTTAATAATATTTTCATTTAATTTTTTTTAATAAAACAGTTGCATAGGCAGAAATACCCTCTTTCTTACCTTGATAGCTCAACCCGTCTGTAGTTGTAGCCTTACAGGAAACAAGATCGGAATCAATTTTTAGAATTGAAGCTAATTTTATCTCCATATCAGCCTTATAAGGCTCGAGTCTTGGAATGCTTCCAACATATGTAGAATCGATATTAATAATTTCCATATTTATTGAACGTAATTTATCTATCACCTCTTCTAATATTTTTAAACTAGAGATATTCTTTGTGGAATTATCTTCTGGGACAAAAGAACCTAAATCACCTAAATGGGCCGCGCCAAGCAAAGCATCGCAGATTGCATGAGTTAATACGTCTCCATCTGAATGCGCAATGATCTCATAATCGCTATCGATTTTAATTCCACCAATTACCATTGAAGAACCTTTTTTTATTTGATGAGCATCAAATCCAAAACCTATTCTTAAATTATCCATTATAATCGTCCTAATAATTTTAAATACAAAGCTGCAACATCAATATCTTCTTTTTTGGTAACTTTTAAATTCATTCGGCTAGAGCTGATTGGTTTGATTTCACTTTTAAAATGAGAAAATACTGCACTTACCTCATCAGAAAAAGTTATATCTTTAGCAACTGCCTCAGTCAAAGCATTGAATACATCTTCTAGGATAAATACTTGAGGAGTAGCAGCTAACCAAACTTTTGATCTATCAAGCGCTTCTGAAATGAATTCTTTTTTACAAAGGCTTGTACTTTCATTGGGCTGGTAGGCTAAAAAAGCTCCCTGCCCTTCTTCTTTTATTTCTTCATCTGCATATTCCATCAAAGAATTAAAATCATCCTTTTGCAAGCAAGGTCTCGCAGCATCATGAATAACTACCAAAGAAGATTTGTCTTCTTTATCTATTAAGAGTTCTAAACCAGCTAAAACTGATGCCATTCTAGTTAATCCACCAAAACAAGAAATAACTTTTTCATGATTTGAAATAGGCATATTGGTCCAGACATCATTATCTTCATTAGTAGCAACACAAATAGACTTGCAATTGTCATCTCTAAGAAAGAGATCCATTGAATATTCAATAATAGTTTTATCTCCAATTCTAGAAAATTGTTTAGCAGTTTTTAATTGGGCTCTTGAACCAATACCGGCTGCTGGAATTAAAGCTAAATATTCTTCACTCATTTTTTATTTCAATAATAATTTCGCCTTTTTTTATCAATCCTAATTGTTCCCTAGCATAGGCTTCCAAAGCATCTTCATCGTTTGTTATGCTATCAACTTCAAATTTAAGATTATTATTTTTTTTAATTTGTTTTTCATTTTCAAGAATCAACTCTTGATGATTAGATTCTAATTTTTTTATTTCGAAAAAACTATAAGTCCCAAAAAAAAATTGATAGAGAAAGTATAGAAATATGGAAGATAATAAAAAGATAGTAATTTTAGGAAGTGGTCTAGCAATTAAATGCTTCATTGAATAAGTTCTTTCTTCCCTAAAAATTTATAACTTTCCCAGGCGTCTATCATCAATAATCTATTGTATTTAGAAGTTCTATCAGATCTTGAGGGCGCACCGGTTTTAATTTGGCCTGCTCCAGTTCCTACCGCTAAATCAGCAATAAAGTTGTCTTCGGTCTCACCAGATCTATGAGAAATAACACACGTATAGTTATTGTCTTTAGCAAGTTTAATTGTTTCGAAAGTTTCGGATAAAGTGCCTATTTGATTGATTTTAATTAAGATTGAGTTTGCAATATTTTTTTCTATTCCTTCTTTAAAAATTCTTTTATTAGTTACGAATAAATCATCTCCAACTAATTGAGTAAGTTTTCCTAATTTATCGGTAAGTTCTGCCCAACCTTGCCAATCATTTTCATCCAAACCATCTTCAATTGATGTTATTGGATAATTTTCAGATAAATTAAATAAATAATTAATTAATTCAGAACTAGAAATCTGTTTTCCGTCTGAAAAATTATATTTATTACCAGAATAAATTTCTGTTGATGCGCAATCTAAAGCAAATGTTATTTGATCATTCAACTTATAACCTGACTCTTCGATAGCTTTCGAGATAAAATCAAGAGCTTCCTCAGAAGAACCAATATTTGGTGCGAAGCCTCCCTCATCTCCAACTGCAGTTGAAAAGCCCGCTTTGTTTAAAGTATTTTTTAAAGAGTTAAAAACCTCAACTCCACATCTCAAAGCATCCTTAAAAGTGGAGAACCCAGTTGGTTGGATCATAAACTCTTGGAAATCAAGCCCATTGTTTGCATGAGCCCCGCCATTTAATATATTCATCATCGGCACTGGCATTCTCATTTCTGCATTAAGGTTAAATGAATTTTTACAAACATTATTGATATATTTATACAGAGGGATTTTTAAAGAATTAGACGAAGCCTTACAACAAGCTAAAGACAAAGCAAGAGCGATATTTGCACCAAAATTTTCTTTATTTTCAGAGCCATCTAAGTTAATAATTTTTTTATCAATATTTTTTTGATCTGTTGCATCAAGTCCAATGAATTCAGGGAAAAAGTTTTTTTTAGCGTTTTTGATAACATTCTCTACACCTTTCCCTTGAAATTTTTCGCCGATATCTCTTTTTTCAATTGCTTCTCTTGAACCAGTGGATGCTCCAGAAGGAACAAACCCATAACCAATAGAGCCGTCTTCTAAAAGAACGTCAGCTGCTATCGTAGGATTTCCTCTCGAATCTAATATTTCATAGGCTGATATTTTACTTATTTTCATTTTTAAAAAGTTTTCACTATATTATCAACTGCATTTATTTTAGATAAAAAACCTTCCAACTCATCTAATTTTGTTGCTGAGGGTCCATCACATAATGCTTGTGAAGGATCTGGATGAACCTCGACAAAAATACCTGCCAATCCCAAAGCCGCCCCTGAAAGAGCCAAATCTAAGGCCTGCGAAGATCTTCCATCAGCCGCAATGCCTGCTCCTCCGGGAAGTTGCAGGGAATGTGTCACATCAAAAATTACCGGATTACCAAATTTCTTTAACTTAGATACTCCGAGCATATCGACAACTAAGTTGTTATATCCAAAAGAAGTGCCCCTTTCACACAACATTATTTGCTCATTTCCAAAGTGTGAACACTTGGATATGATATTTTGCATTTGATCAGGAGATAAAAATTGACCTTTCTTAATATTAAGGGGCTTGTAAGTTTCACATGCCGCTTGTATGAGATCAGTTTGGCGACATAAAAAAGCAGGAATTTGGATGATATCAACTATTTCTGCAATTTTGTCTACTTGATTTATTTCGTGAATATCCGTAATTAAATTAAATCCTTCGCTTTTAAGTAATCTGAATATTTCCATACTTTTTTTAAATCCTAGTCCTCTGTATGAATCTATAGAGGATCTATTAGCTTTATCGAAAGAAGCTTTGAATATAAAAGGACTGTTCGTTTTGGAAACTATTTTTTTTAACTCAATAGCGGTTTCTAGAGTTTGATCTTCACTTTCTAAAATATTAAGTCCTGCGATGACAGTTAATTTATTCTTATTCGATATTTCAAAATCAGATATTTTTATATTTAAAGACATAGTTAGATTTTAGACCTATTTTTAGCAGCTTTCACAAAACCTTTAAAAAGAGGATGACCTAATCTAGGATCAGAAGTAAACTCTGGATGAAATTGGCAACCAACAAACCATTTATGTCCTTTAAGTTCAACTGCTTCAACTAGAGATTCATCTTCTGATCTTCCAATAATTTTTAAACCACTTTTATCAAATTTAGATAAATAATTATTATTAAATTCGTATCGATGCCTATGTCTCTCATAGATTTCTAATTTTTTATATAACTTAGCCATTTTGCTATCTTTTTTTAATTTGCAAAGCTGACTTCCTAGTCTCATAGTGCCACCTTTATCGGAACTTTCAGATCGAAAATGCATTAATCCTTCTTCATCCATCCACTCAGTAATTAAAGCAATAACCGGATGGGCCGTTTTTTTATTAAATTCCGTGCTGTCGGCATTTAGATTTAAAACATTTCTTGCATACTCTATTACGGCAATTTGCATTCCTAGACATATGCCCAGATATGGGATATTTTTTTCTCTAGCGTATTTAGCCATATTAATCATTCCATTAATCCCTCTATTTCCGAATCCACCAGGAATTAAAATACCGTCGGCTTTAAAATTTTTTATACCTTTGTTGAATTGTTCGGAATCATAGTAGTTAATTTCTACTTGGGTTTTATTATGAATGCCGGCATGGTCTAAAGCCTCATTAATAGATTTATATGAATCTGTAAGTTCAGTATATTTTCCTACCATTGCAATGGTTATTTTTCCCTTTCTTTCGTTTTCAAGTGAAGTAACTTTTTTCCATGCACTTAATTTAGGATTGCCGCACTTAATTTTTAATTTCTCAACAACCTGCTTATCTAATCCTTGAGCATTCATCATAACTGGAATTGAGTGAATAGAATCCACATCCGGAAGAGTGAAAACACATTTTGCGTCAACGTTGGTAAACAAGGCGATTTTTTTACAATCGGCCTTAGACAATGTCAATTCCGATCTACAGATTAATAAGTCTGCTTGAAGTCCATGAGATAGAAGGCTTTTAACTGAGTGTTGTGTTGGTTTTGTTTTTGTCTCTCCTGAGGAAGATAAATAAGGAACTAAGGTTAAATGAGCAAATAAGGCTCTGCTTGTCCCCAACTCTAACTTCATTTGTCTAATCGCCTCTAAAAATGGCTGTGATTCTATATCTCCTACAGTGCCACCAATTTCAACTATGGCTATATCGTTTCCCTTCGCTCCTGCTTCAATTCTTTTTTTGATTTCATCAGTAATGTGAGGAATCACTTGGACTGTAGAGCCCAAAAACTCACCTTTTCGTTCTCTTTTTAAAACATCTTCGTAAACTTGACCGGCAGTAAAGTTATTTTTATGAGACATTTTAGAATTAAGAAACCTTTCATAATGGCCAAGATCCAAGTCTGTTTCGGAACCATCTTGAGTAACGAAAACTTCGCCATGTTGAAATGGCGACATGGTTCCAGGATCTAAATTTATATAAGGATCTAATTTTAAAATTGTAACTTTTAAACCCCTACTTTCTAAAATGGCTCCTAATGATGCCGAAAGAATCCCTTTACCAAGAGAGGAAACAACTCCTCCGGTAACGAAAATATATTTGGGTTTATTTCCCATCAAAAAACCTAATCAAGATGGAAGATCATCTTAACAAGAAGATTAAAAAGATGCTACTGAGAAACTAGGCTATTTCTTCTGAGACATCTAAAGGCTTTTCTAAATCAACCCAATCAATATCTCCATCTGTTGGCCAATTTTCATATTCTAAGACACCTAGCTCTTCATATAAAGGTCTAACTCTGTCGGTTAAAAGACCTATTCTTGATAAATTAGGCACTACTCTAGTAAATAGGAGATGTTGGAAATTGTTCATAACATCTGCTTTTAAGGCAAATGCTTGAGCTTCTTCTACATCCCAACCGAATTTTGTATAAACATCAGATGACATCAATCTTCCACGCATGACTAAACAAGCTTCATATGCAAATTGAGCCCTTTCTTCTAATTCATCTTCAGATAAAGTTTTGATAAATTCTTCAAGATAATTTACTCCAAAAGTGACATGCCTAGCTTCATCACGAATTATTAGGTAAAGCATGTCTTTAAAAACCGGATCTCTAGAACCTTGCCTTGCCACGTTGAAAGCTGCTAAAGCAAGACCTTCAATAATAATTTGCATACCGATAAACTTTAGATCCCATCTAGGATCGGTAAGAATTTTATCTAACAAAGATTTTAAACCATTACCTATTGGGTACATTAACCTTTGTCTTGTTTGTATATATCTATTGAAAGCTTCAACATGTCTAGCTTCATCAAAGGTTTGGGAGGCTGCGTAAAGTTTAGCGTTGAAGGTTGGAGCGCAGGAAACTAGTTGCGAAGCAACAAGTAATGCTCCTTGCTCCCCATGAAGAAACTGACTTAATGACCAAGAACCTCTATGTTTAAGAAAAAGAAATTTATCTTCGTTTGATAAATCTTGATAAGGTTTGTAATCATCCCAAAACATGGGAGGAGGAGTTTCGTCGTTTTCTGGCATCGGTTGAGACCAATCAATATCTGTAGACGCATTCCAATTTAATTCTTTACCCAACTCATATAGCCTCTGAATTCTATTATCCTGAACTGTATAATCCCAATTATATGAACCTGTTAAAGGCGTTTGAAAAATTTCTGCAACATCCTCAACCTGTTTTTCTGATAAGCCTAATTCGTTCTCGACAGGAAATTCTCTTATTTTTCTTGGCGTTTCTTTTACTTTAGTTATTTTCATAAGTTAAATTTAATACATAAAAGCTTTTTGATAAATATTTTTTATATGTCAATAGTGTCATTTAAATATATTTTTTCTTAACTCTTTCTGTTAGAGAAGTCATTAGAGAATATGGAATAATTCCAGCAAGTTTTGAAATAACTTCTATTGGCAATCCTTCTCCATATAATATTACATCTGATTCATAATCGGCATTTGGAAGACTGGTAAGATCTATAGCAATTAAATCCATAGAAATTCTTCCTATAACATTTGCTTTTTTCCCATTTACAAGAACATATCCATTGTTGCTTAAGGTTACTGGATAACCATCAGCATATCCTATTGGGAGAATGCCAATCACTGAATCTTTTTTTGCACTCCAGGAACCATCGTAACCAACTTTACCGCCCTTTTTAACTTTTTTGATTGAGATAAACTTTGATTTTAGAGTTAGAGCTGGTTTTAAGGTAATTTTCTTGCCGGTTTCTTTTTGATTAACTCCAAAAATAGCTATTCCAGGTCTCATTATATCTTTATGAGATTTTTTATAATTCAATAATCCGCCTGAGTTACATAGACTAGAAAGTGTATTTCCTCCTAATTTTTTTAATTTTTTCTCTAATTTTAAAAATTCTTGTATTTGTTTTTTTGATTTATCAAGTGAGGTTTTAGTACCTGCAGCTGAAGAAAAATGACTCATTAAAACTATATTGTTTGTTTTCTTAAGAATTTTTAAATAAGCATATTTTGCTTCTATAAAATTAAACCCTAATCGATTCATTCCCGTATCTAATTTAAGCCAAATTTTGACGCTCCTAGGAATTTCCTCCTTATTTAAAAATATAAGCTGCCTGTTAGAGTGAATTACAAAGTCTATATTTTTTAAAATCAGTGATCTCAGTTCATTTAAATCGTAAGGCCCTTCTAAACAGACTATGCTTTTAGAAGTCAATCTTCTCAAGTTGATTGCTTCTTCAGAAGTTGCAACACAATATCCATTGATTAATGCATCTATAGCTTCAACAACTTTTTTTAAACCATGGCCATATGCATTTGCTTTGACTACAGGATAACAAAGGGAATTAGGAGAAATTTCTTTAAGTTGAATAACGTTTTTTTGAATTGAAGAGAGATTTATCTCTGCAATTGTTGGTCTGGTCAATTTTATTCGTCCCAGTCGTCTGGTCTAGTTAAAGCAGGATCATCTAATGCTAAATCTTCAAAACGAGCGCATCTAGCAGCAAAATGTAATTTTTTCTTTCCTGTTTCTCCATTTCTATGTTTGGCAACAATTATTTCAGCTATTCCAGCGGTTTCAGGAGTTTTTTCATAAACTTCAGGTCTGAATGGGAATAAAATTAAATCAGCGTCTTGCTCTAAAGCTCCTGAATCTCTTAAATCTGCCATAACTGGTCTTTTTGTGGTTCTGGATTCGGAAGCACGATTTAATTGCGACAAAGCAACCACAGGAACATCCATTTCTTTTGCAATAGCTTTTACGGATCTAGAAATATCTCCCATTTCAGTTACTCTATTATCATTTCCTGTATCGGAATTCATGAGTTGCAAATAATCAATTGCAATAAGACCTAATTCAGGATTTTCTCTTTTGAGCCTTCTTGCTCTAGAAAGAATTTCTGATGGCGTAAGACCGGAAGTTTCATCAATATAAAGGTGACTGTTATGAAGAATGGATGCTGCCTCTTCAATTTTTCTATAATCATCTTCAGTTAGATCTTTGGCTTGTTGCAATTTTTTTAAATCTACTTTTGAAATAATAGAAATTAATCTATACATTATCGATCGGTTTGACATTTCCATGCTAAAAAATAAAACAGGAACTTGATTTTGCACAAAATTTGCAGCCATGCTCAGAGCAAAAGCCGTCTTTCCCATGCTAGGTCTTCCAGCCACAAGAATTAAGTCTCCTCCTTGAAGACCCAATGTAATATTATCTAAATCTCTAAAACCAGTACTATGTCCAACTAAGGGCGAGTCAGAATTTATATTTTTTTCAATGTTATCCCAAACAGGTTGAATTAGATCAGCTGCTATCTTAGGTCCATGCTTCCTATCTAAGGAATCTCTTAATTTTACTAGTTTATTTTCAGCTGAACTGAAGGCAGATTCTGTTTCTAGATGGTCTGTTTCACTGGCTAGTTTGCTAATATCTGAGGCTGTAGATATTAATTTTCTTAAACTAGAGGTTTGTTTAATTATCTCTGCATAATTTGAGAAATTTGCAACTCCGGGAGTCTCCGTTGCCAATTTTTTAATATAATCTTTTTCATCGAATCCGTTTATTGATATAACTTCAGGATCAGACGTTAGGGATTCTATCAAAGTTACGGTATCTAATTTTCCCCCATAATCGTTTAATTTTTTTATTGCTTTGAATATCAAGCGATGCTCAACAAGAACAAAATCTTCCTCTTCTATTGTGACGGCAAGCGTATCCCATAAGTCAGGATCAAGAAGGACTCCCCCTAGAACGGCTTTTTCAGCTTCTAATGATGTAGGTTGTTCAAATTCATTTCTCATAACATAGCAGAGTATTCTCCCACTAGAGAGAACTTAAAACAATTATGAATTTTATTTATTCCGATTTAATTGATAAATTAATTGAAGCTATAACTTCAGCATGAAGTTCGATATCAATTTTAAATTCGCCTAATTCTTTCAGCGCGCCTTCGGGAAGTCTTATTGATTGTCTTTCAATTGCAAATCCATTAACTTCCAAGCCATCAGAAATTTCTTTAGTTCCTATAGAACCATACATTACTCCTTCATCAGTGACCGCAACGCTTATAGAAAGATTAAAATCATTTAGCTTCTCTAATAGTTCTTTTGCTAAAGAAATCTTTTGCTTTTCTGCTTCAAGTAATTTAGATTTTTCAGCTTCATAAACTTTTAAATTCTCATCAGTAGCCGGAATTGCTTTCCCACCTGGAAGAAGAAAATTTCTTCCATAACCAGATTTAACGTCTACTAAATCTCCGGGGGAACCTAAACCTGTAACAGTTTCTTTTAAAATAACTTTCATTTCTTTAATTAAAATTTATGACCATCTGTATAGGGCAACAAAGCTAATTGTCTTGCCCTTTTTATAGCAGTTGTAAGTTGTCTCTGATATTTTGCACTTGTACCAGTCATTCTTGCTGGAGAAATTTTTCCTGTTTCGTTGATGAACTTTGATAAAAGATCTACGTCTTTATAGTCAATTTCTTCAACATTTGCTGCGGCGAATTGACAGGGTTTTTTCTGTCTAAGCAAATTATCAGAATTTTGATTTCTTGATTTTTTCTTGTCAAACTTTCTTTTCATTATTTATTCTCCTCTTTTGCTTCAGCAGATTCTGATTCTTTTTCAGGTTTTTCAATTTTTTCAGTTGATTTAGCTTCTTCTTTTATTTCCTTGACAGGAGTTGCTTGTTTTTCTCTCTCAGAAGTTTTTGATTCTGAGTATTTTTTCATTTCAGATTGTTTTTCTTTGGTTTGTGTTAGTAAAACCGATGGCTCAGTTTCTGGTCTTCTTTTTTTGACTATAGATGATCTTAAAATTGCTTCATTGAACTTAAAAAGCCCTTCTATTTTTGAAAGCTCTTTAGATTCACATTGAAAATTAATCAAATAATAATGACCTTTATTACAGTCATTAATTGGGTAAGCTAAATCCCTTGATCCAATTTCTTCCGATCGATGAACTATTCCGTTTACAGCTGTAATTTGCTCTTTACATTTTTCAAATAACTTAGACTCTGCTGATTGCTGAGGGTTAAGTATAAAAACTATTTCATAATGATTCATATTTATCCTTTTGGTTAATGTCCTTATCAATTTAATTTGAGTAAGAACAAGGAAATTCTTGAGGATTCTATTTTATAAGCATTCACTAAGCAATAGATTTTAATAGTATTTTTTCTAAAAGATTTATAAATGCTAATCCAGAAAAAGAAGCTGCTTTGGGAACTAAACTAGTTTCTGTCATCCCTGGTACTGTATTTACCTCTAAGAAATAAAAATCGTCTCCATTAAAAATTAAATCTACTCTTCCCCATCCAGAGCAGCCTAAAGTCTTAAAACTATGTAGGGCTTGATTTTGTAAATAAGATTTTTGTTCTTTATTTAGTTTAGCTTCTCTATAAATCGTTTGATTACTCAAATATTTAGCATTGAAATCATAATAATCTGAGTTTGGAATTATTTCTATCGGATTGAAAGCTTTTTCATCTAATATTGCTACTGTAAGTTCAATGCCATTAATAAAATTTTCGATTAAAACTTTTTCATCATATTTCTTAGCCTCGTTAATTGCTTTCTTTAAAGCGACTTTATTATTTTCTATTATTGATATGCCAAAGCTTGAACCCTCATTAGCCGGTTTAACAACAACCTTTTGATTTAGTTTCAAAATATCTTCGAAATTATCATTAAATTCAATAAATTCTGGATAATTAATTCCTTCTTTTTTCCAAATTTTCTTAGTTTTGATTTTATCCATTCCAATATTAGAAGATTTGCTATCACTTCCAGTGAAGTTTAAGTTTATATTTTCAAAAAAATTTTGTAATTTACCGTCTTCTCCGCCGCGCCCATGGACCAGGATAAATGCTATATCAATATTATTATAAGTTTCTTTGCTAAATGCTGTTCTTTCGTTATCTAAATCAATTAATTCACAATTATATTCTGATTTCATTAAAGCTTCGCAAACAGAATACCCACTCTTAAGAGATATAGCTCTCTCAGAAGACCATCCACCACAAATAATTCCTATTTTGTGCTTTCTTAATATTTCCATTTATGAGTTAGATACTAATTTTGCGAGGTTTGAAGTATTTCCTGCTCCTTGGGTTAAAATCACAGAGTGATCTTTAATAGAACCTTTAAGCTTATCAAAAGCATCTTGAATTCCATTGGCTTCAATGACATTAACTTTATTCATCAATGCTTCGACTAAATCTGATGTTTCATATCCTTTTATTACTTCTTCGCTTGCTGGATAAACTTCCATTAAAATTAAATCATTTACATTTGAAAGAATTTCTACAAATTCATTAAACAAAGCTTTTGTTCGCGTATATCTGTGAGGTTGAAAAATAACTATTTTTTTTTGATCAGGCCAAATATTATTCAAAGTATCAAGAGTAGATTTTATTTCTTCTGGATGATGCCCATAATCATCTACAAGAGTGATTTTTTTGTTAAAAACATTTCTTGAAATTATTTCAAATCTTCTTTCTACTGTAGTGCATGTCTCTAATGATTTAGCTATTTTTTTAAAAGAAATTCCCTCGTCTAAACTCATAACAATTGCAGCAACAGTGTTTAAAACGTTATGTTTTCCATACATAGGAGTATTAAAGCTTTGCGATTTTCTATTTGAGTGATTAATCAAATCAAAACTACTTCCATTTTCAGACTGATTAAAATTTATTATTTGAAAATCATTAGATTCGTTGAAGCCATAAGTAGTAATGTTTCTAGGAACATTTTTTAAAACATCTGACAATTCAAGTGAATCCCCATAAGAGATAATTTTTCCTTGAAATGGAATATTTAAACAAAACTTTTTAAAAGCTTTTTTTAAATTGCTGAAATTTCCCTCATAAGCCTCAAGATGATCGTTATCGATATTTGTAATGATTGATTTATGTGGTCTTAACAAAAGAAAAGATCCATCGCTTTCATCTGCCTCAGCTAATATATGAGGTCCTTTCCCCAGCGCTGCATTTGACTCGAATGATTTTATTTTTCCCCCAATTATGTATGTTGGATCTAAATCGCATTGAGTAAAAATATGAGCAAGAATGCAAGTTGTTGTGGTTTTTCCATGACTGCCTGCTATGGCAATACTATTTTTAAGCATCATCAAATTAGCTAACATTTCAGCTCTTTTAATTATGGGAATTCCTTCATTAGATCCAAATATTACTTCTGGATTTTCTTTGTTTATAGCTGAAGAGATAACAATTAAATCAATATTTTTTATATTTTCTATAGAGTGCTCATAGAAACACTGAATTCCTATTTTTTCTAATCTATTTGTTATTTCTGAAGGACAGTTATCTGATCCTGATACCTGATAACCTAAATTCATTAAAATTTCAGCAATACCGCTCATACCTGCACCACCTACTCCAATTAAATGAATATTTTTAATCTTGGTCATTTCAATTTGTAATTTCCTGAAAAATAATTTTTTCAGATTGCTTTATAAAACAATTTAAAGAGTTGTTTTTTATTAAATTAAATTTATTTTCTAATTTTTGTTGTCTTATATTTTTAAAAAGACAAATAAAATCTTCGTTCATAGTATCCGATTCTTCAATTAAAAATGCGGCTTTTCTATCTGTTAACTGTTTTGCATTATAAAGCTGGTGATTATCTATTGCCCATGGGAGAGGAACAAATATTCCAACAGAAGCAGAGCCCATTATCTCTGTTACTGATAGCGCTCCAGATCTTGAAATCACCACATCTGCCCATTCATATACTTTAGACATATCTTCAATAAATTCTAATATTTCATAATTAAGAAAATTTTCCTTCTTATATAATTCTTTTGTATTTGATAGGTTTCCCTTCCCAGATTGATGTGTGATTAAAATATCACCTAAATCATTGGAAATACTAGGAATCAACTCATTGAGCTTTTTAGAGCCCTGACTACCACCTAAAACAAGAATTTTTAAGGGTAGATCTTTCTCATCTGCAAGATTATCAAAAGTCCTTAATGAAATATCAGAGATTTTCTTTTCGATAGGGTTGCCACTAAGAATAAATTTAATATCTTCATTAGTGATTTTTTTAAAATAATTAATCGTTTGTTCAAAACCACAGAAAACTTTTTTTACTTTTTTTGTACTCACCAAAAGTCTAGAAACTGATCCAGGTATAGTATTTTGTTCTTGGAGGTAAACTGGACCTTTAAAATAAAAAAAAGCTGCTAAAGAAACATATCCTCCAAATGCTATCAAAGGAACTTCTTCTTTATTTTTTTGCTTAAAAGGCGGTATTTTAAACATCAAATAAAGGCCTGTATAAAAAAAAGCAAGCATGGCTTTAATTTTGGTTAAAAATGATTTACCTCGAAAACCAGACAGAGGTAATTTTATAAACTTAATCGTTAAGTTTTTAGCTATTCCATGTTCCGGGCCTCTAGAAGTTCCAATCCAAACGACTTCTACCCCATGCGAAATAAATTCTTCGGCAACTATCTTTGCTGGAAAAACATGTCCGCCCGTTCCCCCGGAAAGAATATATATTTTCTTTGGCTTAGGCATTAAATACTCTTTTATTAGAAATTGCTTCTTGAGAAGCTTCATATTTTATTCTAAGGATTAAAGATATTAGAGCAAACATTAAGAGTAAGTTAGTTCCTCCATAACTTATAAATGGAAGGGTCATTCCTTTTGTGGGCAACATGCCACTTGAAACTCCTATGTTTATAAAAACATGCAAAGCTATACAAACTCCAATTCCATAAGCGATATAAGAGCCTGTAAAATGCTGAGCTTGTCTTGCCAATCTTCCAATAAGAAAACATCGAAAGATTAAAAAAGAAAAGAGAAAAACTAAAAAAATACAAAAAATTAATCCAAGTTCTTCGGCAATAATTGCAAAAATAAAGTCAGTTTGTGCATCCGGCAAGTAATGATTTTTTTGTAAACTTTCACCTAAACCCACTCCAAACCATTCTCCCCTGCTGAAAGATATTAATGAATTAGAAAGTTGCCATCCTGATTGTTCAAAACTATCCCATGGATTCATGAAGCTTAAAATTCTTTTCATTCGCCAAGGCACAGTTAAAATCATTACAACAAACACTGACATTCCTAAAGAAAAAATAAGTAATAAATGCTTTAAAGGGGCTCCGGCTATGAACATTATGCTTAAAGCGGTTATAAATATAACTGCCGATGAGCCTAAATCTGGCTCAAAAAGAATTAACCCAATTGCTACCATAATGACCAAGATTGGTTTACCAAAACCAATCCACTGCTCTTTAAATTCTAAAAGCCTTCTGGAACAATAAGAAGAAATATAAATTATTAATGAAAATTTCATCATTTCTGAAGGCTGAAAAGAAAATCCCATTAATCGAATCCATCTATTTGCTCCGTTCACCTCTTGGCCAACATTTGGAACGTAAACCAAAAGAAGAAGAACGAAGGTTATTAGCACTATATGAATATCTATTTTAGTCCAAAGATTTACCGGATATCTAAAGATTAAAAACCCAATAAAAATACCAATAATTATTTTCATTACATGAGAAAACATCATGTTTAAATTCCCTTCTGTAATAGGGAGAGTTACAGAAGCAACCATAACTGCTCCAATTAAAGTTAAAAAAAATACAGCACCTAGTATTCCCCAATCAAAATCTTTTAAAGAGTAATCTCTGTAAGATTCTCCTAATAAAACTCTTTGCCATTTAGATTGTTTTGCTACTTTATTCATTCAAAATAATCTTTTTAAAAAATTTACCTCTTTCCTCATAATCTAAGAACATATCAAAACTTGCACATGCAGGAGATAAAAGAATAATTTCTTTTGGCGATGTAATTTCTTTTGATTTGAGTATTGCTTGTTTGAAATCTTTAAAGAGATAGCATTTTTTTTGTGAAATATTTTTTTTAATTAAATCCTTATCTTCTCCGTAAAGAATTATGTTCTTACAATTTTTATTTAAAAAAGCAGAAAATTCAGAAAAGTCTGCACCTTTACCTTGACCTCCGCACAAAATGGTTATTTCACCAAGTTTCCTTGCGCTTTTAATGGCCTCTAGAGTTGCTCCTATATTTGTAGCTTTTGAATCATTTATATAAATTCTTTGTAAGGAGTCTTTATGAAATACTTCAAATCGATGTTCGGGCTTTTTAAAAGCAGTTAAATTTTTAGAAAGTTTAAAATTTAAACCTAGAGCCTTAAGAATAGTCTCAACTGCATTGTAATTTTTTATATCTATAGATTTTTGATCGCTATCAAAAGAAAAATCTAGATTACATTTGATAAATTTATTTTTGGTACTACCAACTTTATTTTGAGTTTTATTGTAAATTGAATTTTTAATCTTTACGTATTCATCAAATGAAGAGTGACTGTCTAAATGATCTTCTGAAATGTTTAGAATAACAGCAACTTCGCTTTCTAAATTATTACTTATTTCAAGTTGGAAGCTAGAAATTTCGATAATCGAAAAATCTAAATTTTGGCCTAGATAATCTAAAACTGGATTTCCAATATTTCCGATTGCTTTTGCACGATATCCATTTTCTTTCAAGACATGCTCCATCATCAATGTAACCGTCGTCTTTCCATTGGTGCCGGTAATTAATATTTTTTTTGATTTATCATTTTCAATAAAAATCTCAATATCACTTTTTATAGGAATTTTTCTAGATTTAATCTCATTCAAAATTATATGATTTTTATCAAAGCCCGGGGAGCAGATGACCTCTGAAAATTTATCAAGATCAATATCTTTTTCATTTAAAAGCCTTTGAGTAAATACTTTATTTTCTAGAAAAGGTTTAGGCAAATTACTTTTATTTCTTGTGTCAAAAAAAAAGAAATTTTTATCATTCAAATAGCTACCAACTGACTGCCCAGTTAGGCCTGCTCCCAAAATTAAAATGGAGTTAGCTTCAATATTCATATTTTCGACTATCTAAGTCTAAAAGTTGCAAGAGCAAAAAGAACAAGAATTAATGTAATAATCCAAAATCTTACAATTATTTTAGGTTCAGCCCATCCAGATAATTCAAAATGATGGTGAATAGGAGACATTTTAAAAACTCTTTTACCTCTCAATTTATAAGAGGCAACTTGAATAATTACAGAAACTGTCTCCATAACAAAAACGCCTCCCATGATAGCAAGTATTACTTCCTGTCTTATAATTACCGCAATTGTTCCCAATGCGGCTCCTAAAGAAAGAGAGCCTACATCACCCATAAATATTTGCGCAGGATATGTGTTGAACCATAAGAATCCTATTCCTGCTCCAATTAAAGCACCGCAAACGATAAGTATTTCACCGGAATTAGGTAGATAGGGGATATTTAAATATTCAGAAAATATAATATTACCTGACATATAAGCTACCAATCCTAATCCACCAGCAACCATCACCGATGGCATAATTGCTAAACCATCCAATCCATCAGTTAAATTAACAGCATTACTAGTACCAACGATTACCAATAAAGAAATTAAAATAAAAAATAAACCAAGCTCAATGGAAAAATTTTTAAAAAAAGGAAGAATTAAACTAGTCTCCTGAGGAGTTTCGGCTGTTATATAAAGAAATGAAACTGCTAATAGCGCAAAGATAAATTGCCAAAATAGTTTAGACTTACTTGATAACCCGTCACTATTTTGTTGTTTTAATTTTAAGTAATCATCAAAGAAACCCAGTAACCCAAAAGATGTAATCACAAATATCAAGACCCATAAGAATCGATTTTCTAAATTTCCCCAACATAGAGATGAAAAAACTATTGCGCCAAGTATTAACAAACCTCCCATAGTTGGAGTTCCACCTTTTTCTAAGTGAGACTGAGGTCCAACAGTTCTAATAACCTGACCATATTTATGAGATCTTAAGAATCTGATCATTGGATGACCAAGAGCAAGACAAAAAATTAAGGCTGTAAGAGTCGAAAGAATAGCTCTGAAAGTAATATAATTAAAGACTCTAAAAGGTCCGTAACTATCAGCTAAATAATCTAGTAAGGGTAAAAACATATTATATAAATAGTTTAACTATTCCTTCCATTCTAACTGATCTAGATGCTTTAAAAAGCACAATAGAGTCTTCATTAAGGTGATCCAATAAAAGATTTTCTATTTCGCTCGCATTTATTAATTTTAGATTTTTGTAACTTAGATTAGTTTCAATATCTAACGCAAATACTAAATCAAATATCTCAGAAGAAAGAGATATCACTTGGTCTTGATAAGAATTAGATTTTTCTCCCAATTCACCCATTTTTCCCATTACACATATTTTATTTTTAAACTTTAAGGACTTTATTTTTCTAAAGGCATCTTTGAAGGATTCAGGATTAGCATTGTAAGTATCATTCATAATTGTGACGTTATTTTTGCCAATCATAATTTCTTGTCTTCCTGGAACTGAAAAACTTTTTTTTATACTTTCAATCGTTGATTCTGAAGGATTACAATTTTCATTAATTTTATTTGATAAGCAGGAAGTAGTTTTAAGAGCCATTTCAATATTTTGATCGAAACTTAATTCCTCAGATTCATCTAAGATAATAAGTTTTTTATTTTTTGATTTTTCTTTTATAGAAGGCAAAAATTCTTCTTTCGTTCGAATCAGACAAATTCCATTTTTATCCACGCTTTCAAATAAATCTGTCTTCTCCCTCATAACTCCTTCTATGCTTAAAAGCCCTTCTAAATGTGAATTTCCTATGTTTGTTATAATCCCAATATCAGGATTTAAAAATGCCGAGAGCTCTTTTATTTCACCAGGAGCACTGGTACCAATTTCGAAAATGGCTATTCGATGATAATGTGTTAATCCCAATAAAGAATAATAAACTCCTAGTTCATTATTCCAATTTCCAGGGCTCTTAAAAATTTTTTTTGAAAAATATTTATCCAATATTTTATATAAAATTTCTTTTGTTGATGTTTTGCCGTTGCTGCCGGTAATAGCAATAACTGGTTTTCGAAATAACTTTCTTTGAATTTCCGCTAATTTTTTTAAAAAGGAAAAAGTTGATGGCACTTTTATAAATGTCGAAATTTGTTTATGATTCTTTTCTGAAATAATACATATTGCTCCTTTTTTAATCGCATCCTTACAATAATCTTCTCCGTCAAAATTTCTACCTTTTAGAGCTAAAAAAACATCACCCTGTTTTATTGTTCTTGTATCAGTAGAAATCTCTTTAAAGCTAAGATCTTCTCCATGGAGCATACCTCCACCTAATTTAGCTAGATTACTTAATTTGTGTTCTATAAGCATTTATTTGAAACCCCTAATTATTTCTAAATCATTTTGTTTTATTAATTTTCCAGATATTTCTTGATAAGTTTCATGTCCTTTACCTGCAACTATAAGAACAGAGTCTTTTTTACTTTTTCTGAGTAAATTTAGACCATTTTTTATAGCCTTTGTTCGATTTAAAATAATATCTATATTTTCCGAGTTCTTTATTCCTTTTAAAATGTCTAAAGAAATTTTTTTGGGATCCTCTGATCTTGGATTGTCACTAGTAATTATTATTTGATTTGCGATTAGAGAGGCAATTTCTCCCATAAGAGATCTTTTACCTTTATCTCTATCTCCTCCGCATCCAAAGATACAAATTAAATTTCCTTCATGCTTATTTTTTAAGCTTGAAAGAGACTCTTTCAGAGCGCTAGGAGTATGAGCATAATCTATGTAACAACTTTGATTAAAAGGAATTTTTATTTCTTCTAATCGGCCTGGTAGACCAGATAGATTTTTAAAATCTATATCTACTAATTTGCCTGTTTCTTTTGATAGATAATATAAGCCCATAGAAGCGGCTAGATTCATCATGATATGCTTAGCAAAAATATTTTTTGGAATGAATGCCTTTTGCCAAGGGGTATGAATTATCGAACCTTCAATTTTATAATCAAGAAAAATATCTGAATTGCTTTGATTTGAAGATAGTGAAATAAAATTCTTATTATCTCTAAATATTCTTTTCCCTATAGTTGAATCTATATTTATTAAAGCGCTATCAAAAGAGTTTTCTTTGAAAAAGCTCTCTTTTACTTTTGCATACTCTTTTATAGAGCCGTGATAGTCGATATGATCTCTAGAGAAGCTTGAAAAGCATCCATAATTAAAGTTAATTCCTTCTATTCTTTTTTGATGAATTGCGTGAGACGAAACTTCAAAGATTAAGGATTTCTTTTTTTCTTGAAGAGCTAAGCTAAAGATTTTGTTTAAGGAAAAAATATCTGGGGTAGTTAATTTTGAAAAATAACTATTTTTAGAACTTATATTTGAAATTAAACCAGTTTTTTCTCCATTATTATTTTTGAGTTGAAATAAATAATTAGCTATTGAAGATTTTCCATTCGTTCCGGTAATGCCAAAAGTAATTAATTCTTTTGATGGGCTTTTATAAAATGCATCACTCAAATTACCAAGACTTTGTTTTAAATCTTGTTTAAAGATTACTGGAACCTTTGAATTATGAACAATATCTATACCTGTTAATACAGCTGCCGCACCCCTAGTTATAGCTTCTTTAATATATTTTTTTTGAAGTTCTTTTGAATCAACAATAGAAATAAATAAATCTCCCTTCTGAACGTCTAAAGAATTTAAAGTTATTGAATTCAATAATATGTCCTTTGATAACAACCCTTTAGTCTCGGGTAAAAGATCAAATAAACTCATTAATATATATTTTGTATGCTTTTTAATATCTTTGAAAATACTGGAGCAGCAACCTGACTCCCCCCTTCCCCATTTTCTTTGGCATCTCTTATTAAAATGCCTATCACAAAGTCGTTGCTATCAAACTTAGCATTTCCTATAAAACTTGCATTATAAGATTCTTCAGTATATCCCAAAGACCCTAATCTTTTTGTGGTTCCAGTTTTGCCTGAAATTTTCATACCTTCAACTTTAGCTTTTTTACCAGTTCCCTCTTCAACGGTTTTTAAAAGCATAGTATTTATATCTTTAGCTAATTCAGATGAAATAACTTTTTCGTCAAAAGCATCAAAAGATCCTGAAATTAAATTTAACCCTTTGATATTACCTTCATCAAATAAAGCAGAATAAGCAGCAACCAACTGAGCTAACGTTATTTGCATTCCATAGCCGTAGCATAAACTTACTTTTTCTCTATCTGATAAATTTTCACTATTTGGCAAATACCCCTCTCTCGTAGATATAAATATTTCATTCATATATCTTCCAAATCCCCATCTATATAAGTTCTTAATAATCGAATCTGCTTCTGCTTTATCACAAAGTTTAACCATAGCAACATTGCTAGATTTAGAAATAACTTCTGATAAATCTATAAAACCATAATTTTTAAAATCTTTTGTAATAAAACCTTTGTAATCAATAAATCCTGGTGATGTTTCAATCTTTGTATTGTTATTAATTATTTTGTCTTCTAGTAATCCAGCTAAAGACAGCGGTTTAATAGTTGAGCCGGGCTCAAATAAATCAGTTACTGCTCTATTAGACAATAAACTGACATCTATACTTCTTCTATTATTTGGGTCAAAGCTTGGATAATTTGCCATAGCTAATATATTTCTGTTCTTTAGGTTTACTAAAATTGCTGAAGCAGAAGATGCCTTGTAAAAATTGACGGCTTTTTTTAATTCCTCATAAACTAAATATTGAATTTTAGAATCTATAGTTGTCACTATATCTTGACCATTAATTGCAGCTTCAATTTCTGAATCTATTACTTTTCCTTTTTTTGTTCTAATAAACTTTTTCTTTCCATTTATTCCAGATAATTTTTTATTTATAGATAGCTCTATGCCCTCTTGGCCATTATTATTAAAGTCTGTTAATCCAATTACTTGGGACATTATTTTACCTTCAGGATAACTGCGTTTATATTTTGCAATATTTCTTATACCTGAAATTTTTAGTTTGTTTATCTTGTCTAATTGATCTTGAGATGCGTTATGACTGACAACAATATATTTTATTTTTTTATTGGAAAGTTTATTTTTTAACTTTTCTAAATTAAGTAGAAGAATATTTGAGATTGACAAAATGTCTGATGGATTGAATGAGAAATCATTAACTTGAATTCCTATTTCATAGGCAGGGATATCCTCAGCCAAAATAACTAAATTTTTATCTAAAATTTTTCCTCTTCTTGATAAAAGAGTTTCTGCCCTTTCAGAAATCTTCTTAGATTTGTTTAGTGCAATCTCGTACTCATTTTTTTGTAAAAAATAAAATCTAACAGGAAGAGATGCTAACAAGCAAAATATAAAGAACCAAATTATTAATTCTCTATATTTGCTAGTTAACTCAAAATTCAAGCTAGTCTATTTGACGTTTTACAAATGATGGAACATCCAAATAATCTAGAGATACTTCTCTTTCTACATCTTGAACATCACTTATTGGCTTAACAGTATTGATTGATGAAACATGAGGAACTTTTAATCCAAATGGATCTGGTGAGGTGCCATTCTTTTGTATTGAATCACCCAAACCTGTAGCAACTATAGTAACTTTTAGATCGCCCGGCTCCATAGAATCATCAATGGCAACACCATGAATAATCATTGCATCTTCAGCTGCAAACTGATCTATCTGCTCAAGGACTTTTTCAATTTCACCGATGCTTACTTTTTCTCCACCAGTTATATTAACCAATACTCCCCTAGCATTTTGCAAATTAATATCTTCTAGCAATGGACTACCTACTGCCGCTGAGGCAGCTTCTACAGCTCTACTAGGTCCAGAAGCTATTCCTGTTCCCATCATTGCAGTACCTTGTTCTGACATTACGGTTTTAACATCTTGAAAATCTACATTAATAGTCCCTACTTTGGTAATAATGTCTGAAATTCCTCTTACAGCTCCTAAGAGAACATCATTTCCGTGAGCAAATGCCTCAATAAAATCACAATCTCCACCATGCACTTCGGAAAGTTTTTGATTTGGAATAGTAATGAGAGAATCGACTTCAGATCTGAGCGCTTTAATTCCTTCTTCTGCGAGTTTATCTTTTCTTTCTAAACTAAGTGGTTTAGTCACTACAGCAACAGTTAATGCTCCTATTGATTTTGCAACTTGAGCAACAATTGGAGATGCTCCTGTTCCGGTTCCACCTCCCATTCCCGCTGCTATAAACACCATATCCGAACCTTCTAATAAAGTTTCTAATCGTTCATAGTCATCTAAAGCAGTATCTCTTCCTACTTCTGGTTTTGCTCCTGCTCCTTGACCACTATTAGTAAGCTCTCCAAGGGTATGCTTCACATCAGCTTGACTAATGCCAAGAGCCTGGCTGTCAGTATTGATAGCAATAGTTTCTACCCCATCTAACCCGCCTTTAACCATATGATCGATGGCATTTCCACCACAACCCCCAACACCAACCACTCTTATTAGAGCTCCTGGTTGCCCATTTTTTTCAATTACTTTCCAGTTCATAGTAGCCTCCTATGTAGTTTAAAAGTTATTTTGAATCCATTTGAAAGCTTGAGTTACTAAGCCCTTATTTCTTGTAAATGCAAAATCTAAGTAATCCTCTTCTGTTTCTTTTTGGCCATACAAAACAAGACCAATTGAAGTTGAGTAAACAGGATTTTTTAAAATGTCAGTTAAGCCTATCAATCCTTTAGGTTTGCCAACTCTTACAGGAATTTGAAAAATTTCTTCTCCTAACTGCGATATGCCCTCAATTTTAGAAGCTCCACCAGTAAGAACTATGCCTGCTGGAAGAACTTGCGATAGATCAGAAATTCCTAATCTTTGCCTTATTAATTGGAAAATTTCTGCATATCTATGCTCGATAACATCTGCCAGCGCCTGTCTAGAAAAAACTTTTTCAGATCTTCCATTAATTGATGGACTAGATATTTGATCCCCTTCATCAGTTAAAGAGCTCGATGCACATCCATATTTTTTCTTTAGCTCTTCTGCTTGGTTAGTTGGAGTTTGTATCGCTCTAGCAATATCATTTGTCACATGATCGCCTCCAACAGGAATATTTACTGTATGACTTATCGAGCCATCCACAAAGATAGCAACATCAGAAGTACCGCCTCCAAGATCAACAAGACAAACACCTAATTTCTTTTCATCTTCTGATAAAACAGAGTAACTAGATGCTAGCTGCTCTAGAATATAATTTTGAACTGATATGCCGCATGCTTTCATACAAGAATCAATATTATCCGCGGCATTTTTACTACACGAAACCAAATGTACTTTTGCTTCTAATCTAACTCCTGCCATCCCAAGAGGTTCTTTAATTCCATTTTGCTGATCAATAGAAAAATCTCTTGGAAGAATATGTAACATTTTATATCCATCTTTAATGCTTTGAGCTCCAGCAGCATTTATTACTTTATCAACATCACTTGCTTTAACTTTTCTATCTCTTATAGGAACTACCCCTTCAGAATTTAAGCCGCATGAGCTGCCCCCTGAAATTCCTACATATGCCTGATTTACTCTTATTCCAGACATGAGTTCAGCTTTATTAGTTGCTTCTCTGATAGCGCTGACTGTTGATTCAATATCTACTACCACCCCATTTTTAAGGCCTCTCGAAGGATGCGAACCCAAACCTAGAACTTTTAAACCATCTGAAGTTGATTCAGTTATCAAGCAAACAACCTTGGATGTTCCAATGTCTATTCCTATTTTTATATTTTGATAAATATTACTAGCCATTAAGATAGTTGATTGCGATCTTATTCTTATATCTAAGATCTATTGATTGAAAATTGGTTATTAATTTATTTGATTCATCAGACGATAGAAAAATATTTAACCTATTTAATTGATCGTCTATTTTATAATCTTGTAATTTAATAACTTTGTTATCTTTAAGAAATACTTTTAAATTACCTGAGTTACTTACGTTTATTCCTATAATTTCTATATTATGTTTGATTAATTTTTTTTGAGTTAAGTAAAAATAGTCAATAATTTTTAAATCATTTAATTTCGAACCTGAGAGTTTTATCAAATTTCTAGCTTCTAAGTTATTAAATGGAGTTAAGTTTCCTGTACTAGAAAGATAGCTTTCTTCATTCCAAACGAAATGAGCTTCTGAAAATGCATTATCATCTACTTTTCTAAGGGCTAAGCTATTAACAGAGCAAAATATTGTCAATAAAAGCAGTATTTTATTCATCTTATTTTTTTGTTTATAACCAAATGTGTTTTTTCAGGCTTGATCATTGCTAGCTCGGTGTTAGAATTTTTATTTGCTTCTAAAAAGGATTTTTTGTACAAAAGTTTATTGTTCATCTCTATAAACTTAATTTCCAATGTTAGTGATTTTGAACTTTCTTTATCTATTAATGAATTTATTGTCCTATATTCATAAACATTTACGGCTTTTGTGATGGCAAGCAAAGAAATAAAAAAGCTTAAAGATACAATTAGAAAAATTTCATTTATTTTAAGCATAAGATCTTTCTCCTATTCTTAAAATTGCACTTCTAGCTCTCGGATTTTCTTGGATTTCAGCAACAGAAGGTTTGATTATTTTTCCTATTGATTTGAGTTGAGAATCAAAATCAGAACCGTCTACTTTTCCTTTAAAAAAGTTTTTAACTATTCTGTCTTCCATGGAATGAAAACTTATTACTGCAATTCTTCCCTTATCATTTAAAAGATTTACAGAGGCCATTAATGCATCTTTAATTTCTCCTAGTTCGTTGTTCACAAACATTCTTACCGCCCTAAATATATTAGTTGCTGGGTGTTTTTTGGAGTGTCTTCCTGTATAAGCTATTGATGCAAGGTCTTCAGTAGAATCAATCAAACTTATTTTTCTTCGCTCAATAACTCTCCTAGCAAAGAATCGAGATCTTCTTTCTTCGCCTAAGTAATAAAAAATATCTGCTATTTCAGATTCTTTTGCATTATTTATCCACTCAAAAGCGGAAATTTTATTTGATTGATCCATTCTCATATCTAGTTTTCCGTTTTTTTGAAAACTGAAGCCTCTTGAAGCGTCATCTAATTGTAAAGATGAGACTCCTAAATCAAAAAGAATTCCATCAAATTTATTCTTTTTGAATAAATTTTTGATATTTGAAAATTTTGAATATTGAAAATTAAATCTAGGATCTTTAATTTTTAATGCGTATTCGGCAACTACTTGATCTTGGTCAATTGCTGAAAGAGAGCCTTTAGAGTCTAAATTTTTTAAAATTTCTTTAGAGTGGCCTCCTAAGCCAAATGTGCAGTCTAGATAAGCGCCTGATCTATTTTGAATAAGTGAATCAATTGTTTCGTTAATCATTACAGGTAAATGTGAAAACATCAGAATGGTATCTCCCTAACTTCCTCTGGAAGCTCAATATCTATTCTTTCGCCTTTAATTTCTTTACCAGATTCTTTTATTTTCCAATTCTTTTCACTCCATAATTCAAATTTTTGACCCATACCTATCAAAACTACTTTTTGCTTTTCGTTTAATTGAGCATATTCTCTAAGTGATTGAGGAAATAAAATATTCATTCTTCCAGAAATTTCAAAATCTACTTGATGGGCATTACCTAAAAAATTCCATTGGAGAGCTCTTAATTTTGGATTTAAGCCAGATAAGCCTTCAAAAGATGAAGAAATCTCCTTCCATAGATTTCCAGGATATATCAATAAAGATGGGTACTGAGGATCACGAGTGACAATAAGAGAACCAGCAGCTAACTCTTTAAGTTGCTCCTTGTATCTAGCAGGCAATGCAATTCTCCCCTTATTGTCTAAGACGAGACTACTTAAACCATATATTCCAGCCATAATTTAGTCCCATTTGTCACACTTCTATATATTTTTACACACTTTTACACACTTTTGAAGTAATTATGGAAATTAAGTTATAAAAAATTAAATTTTAATGCAAGCAGATGGAAGAGCTGACCCATAAGCCGGGTTCTGTTTTATGTAATCATTCATCTCGAATATACGTCGCCGTATATTTCTAGCAACTTACCCAGATTCAATGCGGATAACATTATCGAATCTCTATTTAGTCTTGCTCCAGACGGGGTTTACCTAGCTATATTTGTTTCCAAATATACGGTGCGCTCTTACCGCACCTTTTCACCCTTACCTTAAAAGGCGGTTTATTTTCTGCTGCACTAGCCGTAGTAACACTGTTACTCCCAGGAGTTACCTGGCGTCTTATCCTATGGAGCCCGGACTTTCCTCTAACAAAGTTAGCGATTACTCAGTCAGCTCAAGTTTTATTATATTATTTATTTTGAAATTTATTATATATTTCTCTTGAAGAGCTTTTGGAAATCTTAGAAACAATTTTTGAAACATTTCTTAAAGGCATCTGTTCTAAAAGACTTTGAATTAATCTATCCTCTAAATCATCAGATAATATTTGTTTCTCTGAAGTTCCTTCTATCAAGAAAACCATCTCTCCTTTCTGTAAATTTCTGTCATGTTCCATATCTTTAAGTAAATTTGAAGCACTTCCAGAATAAAAATTTTCATGCGTTTTAGTTATTTCTTTAGCCAATACGACTTTTCTTTCTTTTCCTAAGACGTTTATCACTGCTGATAATAGTTTTTTTATCCTTCTGGGAGATTCAAAGAATATTATTGTTCTTTCTTCATATAGAAAACCTTTTAAATAATTTTTTAACTCTAAAGTTTTCCTAGGAGGAAAACCTTCAAAAATAAATTTATTTACTTTTAAACCTGATGCAATTAAAGCAGATATTACTGAATTTGCTCCTGGTATAGGGCTTACATTAATATTTTCTTTTAAAACTTCATTTACTAACTCAAATCCGGGATCTGAAATTAAAGGAGATCCAGCGTCAGATATTAAGGCTATAGAATCACCACTTTTTAGTAATTCTATATGTTTTTTAATTTGCTCAGAATTAGAATGCTCATGAAAAGATTTTAATTTAGTTTTAATTGAATAGTTTTTTAATAAAATTAAAGATTTTCTTGTATCTTCGGCTAAAATTAATTTAACAGAATCCAATGTTTTTACAGCCCTAAAAGAAATATCTTCTAGATTACCAATTGGCGTGGCAACCAAATATAATGTTCCTTCAGTATGAATAATATTTCTCCAAAAAAAATTTTAATTTCAGCATTGTTTTTGTTAATCCTAACTTGCTGTGCTTCATCTAGCAATTCTAGAATTTCCAATTTTTATATAGAAGAGACTCCAAATAAAATAAGTAAAAATTTATTAAAAGATATATCTTCGTCCGTGCAAAGATATGATTTTCATATTTTTTATCAAAACTCACAATCAAAAAATATTTCTAATTTTCTGGAGGGAGCTAAGAGTGCTTTTTTTTTCCAAAAATCTTTAAATAATGCAAATAAAAAAGTTAATTTTATTGAAATAAATGAAAGTAAAAATATTTGTAATAAAATTAATTTTATTAAAGGAAAAAAAATAATTATTAACTTTAATCTTCATAAATCAATCATCGCTAACTGCGCGAAAAGTTTAGATAAAAATTTCTTACTTATTGATTTAGAAGAAAATCAAAATCTGCTATTTAATGAAAATATAATTAGTTTGAAAACCCAAAATTATCTCAATCAACTATCTCTTAATGAGGATTTTAATTTTAATAAGTTTATTTTTATTTCAAAAAATATATCTGAGTTAGAAAAGTTTAATAGCGCTTTTCCTAATGTTAATCAAAAAACAAGGGAAAAATCTTTTATTTTAATTAGAAGCGATAAAAACTTTGAAAACCAAATAGCTTCAATTTTTGAGATAACTAAAAGTCAGAGCAGAAAAAGAGACCTTCAGTCAACTCTAGGAAGAGACTTAAAAATGACTCCAAGATATAGAAAAGATATTACAAGTGTAATAGTGAGTTCTAATTCTAATATAGCAAAAAGAATTGTACCCGCCTTTAAATATAACCTTCTTTTTGGAATCCAAATTTATAATCTGCCTAATCACTTTGATTCGTGGAATCAAAGTGCATCTTTTGATGATCTTGAAGACACGCAAGGTCTTGAATACCCAATTCTTTTAAATAAAGTTAATTTAGGAGCGGTTAATTTTCATAAATATTCACCTGAAGAAAAAATTTATTATTCTTTAGGCTTTGATTTAATCAACAGTATTAATTATGGAAATGGATATTTTGGTCTATTGGGTAATTACCATTATGATGGAGAAACTATAACGATAAGACCTTTAAAAGTTTCTTTTAAGGCAGGTAAAGTCATTCAAGAATTAAATTAAATTTTCTATTTCTAATTCAGTTTTGCTGTCCAAAAAACTTTTTAAAGACGACACCCTTTTCATGTAACCATTTAACCCATTAGCTGCTTTTGAAACAGGGATTTTAATTCCATAGTAAGACAACCTAAATAAAATAGGGATTATAACTGCATCAAGGACCGTAAACTCTTCACTTCTAAAAAAAGGCTGCTCATCAAAAAGTGATAATGAGTTTAAAATATTTTTTTCAAGAAGTTTTTTACTTTTGGTTTTTTCAGATTTTGAAGATCTAGGATTTTCTAGAGTGTCAAGATTTGTTGCCCAATCCTCTTCAATTCTATTTAGGATTAATCTTGTTTGAGCTCTAGCAACAGGATAAACAGGTAGTAATGGTGGATGAGGGAATCTTTCATCCAAGTATTCAACTATAAGGCCTGAATGGTACAAAGAAAGCTCTCTATCTATCAATAACGGCAAAGATCCAGATGGGTTTACTTCCATTATTTCTGAAGGAATTTTAGAAACGTCTATGGGCTCGAAATCACATGCGATTCCTTTTTCTGATAAGACAATTCTAACTTTTTGACTTCTATGGCCCATTTCATCATGAAATAAAACCATGGTGGATCTGTTATTTAGTAAGCTCATTACATTTTTACTTTAGGTCCTTCTTAAATTCTCTATAAGTGAGATAAGCGAAGGAAGTGAATAGTAACAGAAATAATAAAACATATACTCCAATTCTTTTTCTTTCATTAGCTGAGGGATCCGAAACATAAACCATAAAATTGGTTAAGTTATAGATTAATTCATCAAAATCATTTTCAGTTAAGCTGCTTTGTAGATCCTCTAAGACATGAGGCATTGATACATTACTATAAACTTCATTATTGACTCCATATGGTCTAGATGCATCCGGGTAAAATTTTCTCAAGTATGTATAAATCCAACTAGGTTTTCTAATCCTAGCTTCTAAAGTTAGATCTGGAGGATTTGCTCCGATCCAATTTACAGCATCTTTAGTTTTCATACTGATCTTCATTAACTCTCCGGGTTTAGAGCCGTCGAAGATTAAATGTTGTTCATAAAGCTCTAAAGGGATTTTTAAATCTTTAGCGATTCTATTATATCTAGAATATTGTAAAGAGTGACATCCATAACAATAGTTCATATAGGTCGTTAAACCATCTTGCAATGAAGCTAAGTTGGAAGTATCAGCTATAAAATCGTCACATTCGATTGATCCACAGCTTAATTCACCAGAAGCTGAGAAACTTATTGAAGATACAAAAAGAAAAACGAAAAGTAAATATTTCATTATTTAAAGATTTGGTGCTCTTTCTGGAACTGGCTTACAAGTTTCTAATCTTGTATAAATCGGCATCAATAAAAAGTAGGAGAAATATATAACAGTAAAGACTTTAGCCAAAAGATTTTTTAGGTCTGTAGGAGGAACAGCGCCTAGATATCCCAAGACAAAGAAACTTATAACAAAACCTGTAAGAAAAGCTTTACTCCAAACTCCTTTATATTTAATAGATTTAACTGGACTTCTATCAAGCCACGGTAGAGCAGCAAAAATTGCTATTCCACCTGCCATACATACAAATCCTAAAAATTTAGCTGTTAAACCAAATAGCGAAAAATCTACAGCTCTTAACATTGCATAAAAAGGTGTGAAATACCATGAAGGGACAATATGTGCAGGAGTTGATAAAGGATTAGCGGGTTCAAAATTTACATATTCGAGAACATATCCTCCTCCCTCTGGGAAAAAAAACACAACAGTGCAGAAGACAAGGAGAAATACGCCAAGTGCATAGACATCATGAGTTATGTCGTAGGGGTAGAATGGTTTTGAATCAAGAGGAACGCCATCTTTGTCGACATGTTTTTTTATATCAATTCCATCGGGATTATTAGAACCTATTTCATGTAAAGCCAGAACATGAAAAAAAACAACAGCAATAATCATTATTGGAAGCAAGACAACGTGAAAGGCAAATAACCTAGAAAGAGTAATTCCTGAAATTAAATAATCCCCTCTTATCCAAGTAGCCAGATCTTCACCAACTAATGGAATAGATCCAAGTAAAGAGATAATTACTTGGGCTGCCCAAAAAGACATTTGTCCCCAAGGAAGAACATAACCAGTGAAGCCTTCAGCGCACAAAAGAACATAAGTAAGCCATCCACCAACCCAGATAAGCTCTCTAGGTTTTTGATAAGATCCATACATCATTCCTCTGAACATGTGTAAATATATTAATGCAAAAAAAGCCGAAGCCCCTGCTGCATGAAGATATCTTAGTAGCCAGCCATACTCAACGTCTCTCATGATGTATTCGACTGAAGAAAAAGCTTCTTCAGCAGTATTCGTGTAATTCATCATTAGCCATAACCCTGTAAGAATTTGCATGGCTAAAACAATAATCATTAAAAATCCAAAGAGATACCAAAAGTTAAGATTTGTTGGTGCAGGGTATTTGTATAAATGTCTTTCAAGTAAATCTGTTACAGGAAATCTACTATCTATCCATGCAGTAATTCCATTTGATTTTTTTTCATTAGCAGCCATTATGCAACTCCATCTGAACCAATAATTAAAATATTTTCTTTCGCAAAGTAATGGGGTGGTACTTCCATATTAGTGGGAGCAGGAACTCCTGCGTAGACTCTTCCAAGAAGATCAAATTTAGATCCATGACACGGACAGAAAAATCCCCCTTGCCAATCCGGATCAAATTCTGTTGATCCTATATCTGGATAATATTTTGGTGAGCAGCCTAAGTGAGTACAGACCCCTGTAATTATTGCTACCCCTTCCTTTCTAGACCTTATTTCATTTTTTGCGTATTCAGGTTGAGCAGGCGTTTCCATGTTCGGGTCAGCTAATCTGTCTAAATTTTGAGAAACCAGTTTTACTGTGTCTGTAGAAAGTTTTACAACAAAAACTGGTTTACCTCTCCACTCCACTATCATCATTTCTCCAGGATTAATAGAAGAGATGTCTACTTGCACAGGAGCACCTGCCGCTTCTGCTCTAGCGCTTGGTTTAAAAGCGCTTAAAAAAGGAATGGCTACGAAAAAAGCTCCAATAGCTCCCATGAGACCAGTAACATTTGTTAAGAATTTTCTTCTACCAGGATTAGGAGGAGAGGAAGGCTGTACCATTGAATTTTTATCTTTTACTAAATTGTTTTGATTTTCTCGCTTTAACTAAACCAACTTTTTTCCTTTCAACTTTTCTAGAATCTCTAGTTAAGTAACCTGCGGTTTTAAGACTAGACCTATTTTCAGAATCATATTTTTCTAATGCTCTTGCTATTCCATGCCTTATAGCGCCAGCTTGTCCAAAAGATCCCCCACCAGATACTTTGATATTTACATCAAATTTATTTTCCAATTCTAAAAGAACAAATGGCTGATTTACCAAGATTTTAGCAACTTCTCTGCCAAAGTATTCTTCTAAAGGTAGATCATTTACTAATATGATACCTTCTCCTTTTGAGAGATAAACTCTTGCAGTGGATGTCTTTCTTCTACCTGTTGCGTACGTGTATTCAGCTGCCATTTTTATGCTTCCATTTTAATTGGGTTTTGCCCCTGATGAGGGTGATCATTGCCTTTATAAATCTTCAATTTATTTATTATATCATTAGCAAGTTTATTTTTAGGCAGCATTCCTTTTACTGCATTATGGATAATTTCTTCTGGATTTTTTTCTAGAAGATCAATAAAAGTAGATGATTTAAGTCCTCCAGGAAACCCTGAATGCTTGTAGTAAGTTTTTTGAGTTTCTTTTTGCCCTGTTACTTTAATTTTTTCGGCATTAATAATGACAACATAATCGCCAAGATTACTATTAGGAGTATATTGAGCTTTATTTTTTCCCATTAAAATTGAAGAAACTTTAGCAGATAACCTACCTAAAGTTTTATCTTCAGCATCAACTAGGTGCCATTTTTCTTCTATATCGATCGATTTGTAACTTTTCGTTCTCATATTTTATGTTTACTCCCTAAGAGGGCGTGAATATTACCCCAGAGAGGATATAATTTCCAACTCATATGAATAAAAAAATAATTAAATCTATTTCTTTATGGTTAGCTTTAGGAAGCTTATCTGGAATTTTATTTCTAAACTTGTATCCGAATAAAAATTTACCAGATATTTTAGAAGCCACCTCCCCTTCAGTAGTGAATATTTGGAGTATAAAAAAATGGAAAGCTTGGCAAGAAAGATCTAATTTACTCGGAATGAAAAGATGGAAACAAGTCATAAAAACAGGTTTTATTCCTAATGGATCTGGTGTCATTGTCTCTAAAAAAGGAGAAATAATTACTAATTTTCATGTAATAGATGATGCATTTAAAAATAATCAAAAATTAATTATTGAATTTAGCGATGGAAACACATCTGAAGGACTTATTTCTGGATTTGATTTAGATGCGGATGTTGCAGTTATTAAAATCATCAACGAAGGTGAATATACTCCAATAAAAGTGAGGGAAAATATAGACAACCTTAGAGTTGGTGAAACTGTTATTGCTGTAGGAAATCCTCAAGGTTTAGGACAATCTTTTAGCATCGGTATTGTAAGCGCAATTAATCGACAGTTTAAAAATAAAAATGGATCGTTTATTCAGACAGATGCTTCTATAAATCCGGGTAATTCTGGAGGAGCCTTAATAGATGAAAAAGGAAGACTTGTGGGTATTACTAATTTTATAGAAAGCACCTCGGGAGGAAGTCAGGGCTTAAATTTTGCTATTCCAGTAGATATAGCTATGGAGAGTTTTGAATTAATCTCTAATTAGAGCTTAATTTATTCTTTCTTAGTCTAAGAGCTTCAGCATGAGCATAAAGCCCTTCTAACTCTGCGATTTCAATTGAATTATCAATTACTTTATCTAGTTCATCTGTATCAAAATTTTCAGTAATCTTTGAGAAAGAAGAAGTGACATAAAAATCTCTTAAACTTACTTGGGAACTAAACCTACTGGCTCCATTAGTAGGGATTACATGACTAGGTCCAGCACAATAGTCTCCAAAAACTGCTGAATTAGTAGTGCCGACAAAAATCGCGCCTGCAGAGAAATTTTCTAGGTTAATATCATTTATGTTTTCAGTAGCAATTTGCAAGTGCTCGGGATGAATTAAATTGCATATTTTTTCTGCGTCTTTTATATCTTTTACTTCGATTAGATAAGAATATTTACTTATAGATTCCCTAGCCATAGAGGACCGTATAGTGTTTTTTAATTGAATTTCAAGAGATTCTAAAACATTTTCTTTAACACCTTCTTCTATAACTATTAAATGGCAAGCTGAATTAGCTCCGTGCTCTGCTTGAGCAAGAAGATCCGCGGCAATAAATTCTGGATTTGCAGATTTATCTGCAATAATCATTACTTCTGAAGGGCCTGTAAGCGAATCAATTCCAACTATCCCATAAACTTGTCTCTTTGCTTCTGCGACATATTGATTGCCTGGTCCAAATATTTTATCTACTTTTTTTATTGATTCTGTACCGTAAGCCATAGCGCCAATAGATTGCGCTCCGCCTATACCAATAGCCTCTGTGACACCTCCAATATGAGCTGTAGCGAGCATTAGATTGGTTATTTCTATATCACTAGGTGGAAAAGCTAGCATAACTTCCTCTACCCCAGCTAAACTTGCTAGAACAGAAGTCATGAGAATAGAAGATGGATATACTGCTGTTCCTCCAGGCGCATATAGTCCTACTCTCTTTATAGGTCTGCTTATTTGACCATATGTATTAAAAGCATCGTCATTTACTTTCCAACTAGATATAGGTATTTCTGAATGGAATTTAAGTATTCGCTGTTTTAAATATTCTAGTGCTGATAATATTTTTGGATCATAAGAATCAAATGCTTTTTTAAAATCTTCTTTCGAATAAATTAACTCATTAATTGAGGTGCAGTCATAGTTATCATATTTTTTTGAAAAAGCTATCAAAGCGTTATCTTTTGAAACTTTGATTTCATTTAAAATTGAACTTACCTGATCTTTAACTGAATCTAAAAGATCTAAATTATTTATATCCTTGAAAGAATTAATAAATTCTTCGTAAGAGCTTTCTTTATAAAAAAGATTTTTCATATTTCTTCTTCCAAAAGCCTAATCAAGCTTCCAATGGAATTATTTTTAGACTTAAAAGACGATTTATTGACAATTAAACGAGAGCTTATTTGAGAAATTTCTTCCAATTCTTTTAATCCGTTTTCTTTTAATGTTTTTCCTGTTTGAACTAAATCAACTATGCAATCAGAAAGACCTAGAATTGGAGCTATTTCAATTGCTCCTTTTAAAATTAATAAATCCATGTCTCTCGACATAGATGAAAAATATTTTTTTGCAAAATTGGGATATTTAGAAGCAACTTTTAGTTTTTTGTTAGCGGGAAGTTGATCTTCTAATGAAGCTAAAGACATTCGGCACAAACCTAATTTTAAATCTAATGCTTCATAATAATTATTATCTAGATTGGTCTCATATAAGATATCTTTCCCAACGATTCCAATATCAGCTGCTCCATAATTTACGAATTTAGGAATATCCCAAGTTCTTAAAATAGCTACTTTAAAATCTTTTACAGATGTATCAATAATTAACTTTCTTGAATCTGAGTCAAACTCAATTCCAATTTTTAAAAAAAGTTTTTTTATTTCAGGTAATAGTCTTCCTTTAGGCAATGCAATTAACATTTTTTACTCCGATATTCTGTCAATTTTAGCTCCTAATAATTTTAATTTTTCTTCAATTCTCTCGTAACCTCGATCAATGTGATAGATGCGATCAACTTTAGTTATGCCTGTAGCCACAAGTCCGGCAAGCACCAAACTTGCAGAAGCTCTCAAATCAGTTGCCATGACTGGCGCAGAAGACAACCCTTTTAAATTACCTTCAATAAAAGCTGTATTTCCTTTCAATTCTATCTTACCTCCCATTCTTACTAACTCTTGAACGTGCATAAACCTATTTTCAAATACATTTTCTTCAACCTCAGAATATCCTTTAGAGATTGTATTCATTGAAACAAATTGAGCCTGCATATCAGTTGGAAATTGAGGATACGGCGCTGTTGAAATGTCAGTAGCAATTGGAGTTTTATCCATTTTTAAACAGATGGAATTTTTTGTTGTTAAAATTTCTGCTCCAGCTTCTCTAAGTTTTTTGATAACAATCTCTAAAAGCTTGGGTTGAGATCCTTTAATAGTAATTTCACCACGAGTCATAGTTACAGCAGTTAGATAAGTTGCTATTTCTATCCTATCTGGCATTACAGAAAAATTAGTTGGAGATAATCTTTCTACTCCGTTTATGATCAAAGTGTCAGTTCCAACTCCAGTAATTTTGGCACCCATTGAATTTAAACAATTTATCAAATCTGTAACCTCAGGTTCTTTTGCGGCATTTGATATTACAGTTTGGCCTTTAGCCAGGGTTGCTGCCATAACTGCGTTTTCAGTACCTGTTACAGTAACTGTTGAAAAATCTATTTTTGCTCCTACCAAGCCTCCTTTAGCTGAAGCTTTAATATAACCATTACTAGTATCTATTTTTGCTCCGAGCTTTCTCATACAATCAATGTGAAGATTCACTGGTCTACTTCCTATGGCGCACCCGCCAGGAAGAGCAACTTCAGCTTCATGAAATCTTGCAAGCAACGGCCCTAAAACTAGGATCGAAGCTCTCATTGTTTTAACTAATTCGTATCTAGCCTTGAGGTTATTTATTGAGCTTGTATCAATTTCAATATTCATATTCTCATTAAAAGTTACATAAGAACCCATAGAGCTCAAAATTTCTAACATGGTAGTAATGTCATTAAGATGAGGAACATTACTAATCACTAATTTATCTTGAAGAAGAATTGAACTAGCTAAAATGGGCAGAGCAGCATTTTTAGCTCCTGAAGCTGTGACAACTCCATTAAGTTCTGATCCGCCTTCTATTAAGAGCTTATCCATTTTTGATAAAGAAAATTTATTATTCTAACTCCCAGTTATCAATTGCTAAATCTATATTTCCGTCATTATCAGCAAGTAATTTCTTAAATTGCTTTCTAAAGATAGATATTAGATCTATTCCATCAATAATTATTCCAATAACTTTCCAGTTATTATTAATTCTTTTCATCTTGTAAATGAAATCAAAATTTCTACCAGCAACATTTGCTTTTAATATGACTATTGCTAGATCTAATCGTTCATTAGGATGAAGATAAGAATCTACAAATACTTTAGTCTTATCAATTTCTGTAAGCGCTGAAGAATATGAATCAAAAAGCGTATTTTTAAAATTATTATCAAATCTTTTTCTTTGTGCTTCAGTAGAGATAGTAAATACTTTTTTTCCCATAACTCTTTTTGAAATTTCTGAAGACGATACTAAATTTTGCATACTTTCTTCTAGGCCTTGCAAATACTTTTCTTTATTATTAACGAGAGCATCCTGAGACTGCTCTATGTATGAAAAAATCTTTTCATGCTCCTCATTTACAAAATTATCTACCCCTGAATATCCAAATGAAAAAGAGGGTAAAATAATGAAAGAAAATATAAAAAATGCTTGCCGCATAGATAAAAAATTTTAGATTTGTGTCAATATTATATAAGTCTACTATAAGAACTGGAATTATTAGTTATGAATAAAAATATTAAAAGATCTAATTTCTTTGCTTCAGCAAAAAAAACATTTAAGAATGAGCTTAAATCTCTAGAAAATTTATCTAAATCTATTAATGAAGCTAAATTTAATGAAATTTGTGACGAAATAATTAACTGTAAAGGTAATTTATTTTTAATGGGAATTGGAAAATCCGGAAATATTGCAGCTAAGATTTCTTCGACCCTTTCAAGCACGGGTACGCCCTCATTCTATTTAAGCGCAGCTGAAGCCAGCCATGGAGATTTAGGAAGTTTAGGAAGAAAAGATCTTCTCCTTATTCTATCTTTTTCTGGAGAGACTGAAGAGATTCTAAAAATATTTAAATCATGTAAAACCAAAGTTAATAAAATAGTATCGATTACAGGAAATGAAAATTCTACTATCGCAACTGAATCTGATTTTCATTTATATATAAAAATAGATAAGGAGGCTTGTCCTTTAAATCTTGCTCCTACGACAAGCTCGACAGCAATGCTTATAGTAGGAGATGCATTAGCTATAGCTATTTTAGAAGCAAGATCATTTTCTAAAGATGACTTTGCTCTAAATCATCCTGGAGGCAAACTCGGCAAAAGTCTTTTAAAAGCTAAGGACATTATGATTAAAAAAAATATTTCTCCAATAGTGAATGAAAACGAGGTGCTTAAAAAAGTAATATTTCAAATTACAAAAAAAGGCTTAGGCTTAACTCTAATTGAAAATAATAAAGGACAAATTTGTGGAATCTTTACAGATGGAGATCTAAGAAGAGCGCTAAATAAAAATCTTGATATTAATTCTCAAAAAATAAAAGAAATCATGACCACATCTTATCAATTTATAAATGAGAGCTCGCCCATAAAGGAATGCATTAGCATCATGGAAAAAAATAAAATATATTCTTTAGTAGTAAAAAATAATAAAAATTCAGTATCTGGAGTATTAAGAATGCATGATTTGTTAGAAGCTAAAATTATTTAATGAAAAAGCAAATTTACTTATATTTAATTTTACTTTTAACACTTGTTGGGATTTCATTTTTTATAACTTCAAATTTCATACAAGAAGATCTCGATAAAAAATCTTCAAATTTAGAAATATTTCAAGCTAAAGAGGTAAATTTAAACTTAAATTTTTTTGAATCTGATTTAGATTTAAATCTTAAAAGCTCCATGATTAATGGGCTAGCTAACTCAAATACTTTAAAAGCATTCGAGCCAATAATCTCTATAAAAGATTCTATTTCAAGTATCAAAATGTACTCTAAAAGTGCTGAAATAATTTACGATAAAAATATGATAATAATACCTGATGAATTTCAATTTAATGGATTGTTCGAAAACCAAATATTTTCTGGAAAAGGAAATAAATTAGAAATTGATCTTTCAGAAAATCTTCTTTTTATTTTGGGTGATTTTAATTTTAAGTTTAAAAGTGAAGAATATTTTGGAAAAAATATTTCCTTGGATTTAGAAAAAAAAATCATTATTGGTAGTGAAGAATTTAAAATAAGGAAATCTAAATGAGCTTAGAAGCAGTAAATATTTCGAAAAACTATGGGGAAAAAAATATCCTTAAAGAAATAAATGCAAATATAAATATTAAAAAAATATCGGGATTATTAGGTCCAAATGGAGCTGGTAAAACTACTTTTTTTTATATTCTAGCTGGTCTTTTAAACCCTTCAGAAGGAGATGTTTATCTCAATGAAAAAAAAATAACTAAAAAATCAATTAGACTAAGATCTGAACTAGGTATTGTTTATTTGCCTCAAGAACCCTCAATTTTTAGAGAATTAACCGTTTTTCAAAATATTGAATCTGCTTTGGAAATGAAAAATCTTAAAAAAGATATCATTATAAGTAAAGTTGAAAAGCTCTTATTTGATTTTAATATTGAAAAAATATCTAATCAAAAAGGAAAGTCACTTTCAGGAGGTCAGAGGCGAAGAGTAGAAATTGCTAGGTCAATAGCATTAGAACCAAACTTCATAATGTTAGATGAGCCTTTTGCTGGAATTGATCCTATTGCTATTCAAGATTTAAAACAATTAATTATGAAATTATCAAAAGATGGCTTAGGCATTTTAATTAGTGATCATAACGTGAAGGCAACGATGGATATTTGCGAAGAAGTATTTGTAATCAATAATGGAAAGATTATATCTAGTGGAAATCCTAAAGAAGTATCGAACAATGAAATAGTTAAAAAAGTTTATCTTGGAGATATGTATTGAAAATTAATAAAAATAATTATTCTCATCAAATAGAAATAAAGAAAAGTACGAAAACTCTAATATTAGAGTTTCTAAATAAAGAATTAAAAGAAGAAGGAATTAAAAAAAATTCTGATTCTATGCTTGCAGAGATATTTCAAGCTAAAACTAATATTAAAGTCTCTAGAAAAACCATTTCAAAGTATAGAGAAGAGTTAAAAATACCTTCTTCATTAAAAAGAGAATGAAGCTTAAGAAAATTTTTGATTTAGACTCAATACAATACGAATTATCCAAAGGAACATTTGAAGACTTAAGAGGAATGATCAATAAAATTCCTCCGTTTGAAATTGCTTTGTTAATTGAATCAAGCACACCTGATAATAGAGCAATTCTTTGGCAAATCATTGATGAAGATCTAGAAGGAGAAATCTTAAGCAATCTTTCTGAGGAGGTAAGAGAAATGATTCTCTCTTTTATGAATCCTAAAGAACTTGCAATTGTTACTAAAGATTTAGAGCCGGATAAAGTTGCAGATATCCTTCAGGACCTTCCGGAAAAGGTAATCTCTGAAGTTTTGGAAGCAATGTCGGAACAAAACCAAAAAATAATTAAAAAAGTCCTTAGTTATCAAAAAAATACTGCCGGCGGATTGATGAATACTGATGTGATAGTCATAAGACCTTATCATTCTCTTGAAGTTGTACTTAGGTATATAAGAATCAAAGGATCTCTCCCGGAATCAACAGACAGTCTTTATGTTGTCAGCAGAAGCAATAAATTTAGAGGTGTTTTACCTATATCGAAGATTCTTACTAGCCCATCTGAAACTTTGGTCAAAGACTTAATGGAGGGATTCTCAAATTCTATAGATGTTAATACTGAATCTTCAGAGGTAATTAGAATTTTTGAGAAAAATGATTTAATTTCAGCTCCAGTAATTGACTCTGAAAATAACTTAATTGGCAGAATAACTGTAGATGATGTTATCCAAGAAATAAAAATAGAAGCAGATGAGTCCCTTAGACAAATATCTGGAATAGATGGCGATACTTTTGAAAAAACTTCTACAGCTTTAAAAACTAGGGGTTTTTGGTTAGGAGCTAATTTAATTACTGCGATCATTGCTGCCTCAGTAATAAATATTTTTAAAGAAACCATAGAGCAAGTAATATTTCTCGCTGTTTTAATGCCTATTATAGCGAGTATGGGAGGAGTAGCTGCAACACAAACACTCACTATTACAGTAAGAGGTCTAGCCTTAGGGCAAATAGTGAAAACAAACTATTTATATATATTCAATAGAGAGTTGCTTGTAGGTATCTCCAATGGATTTATTTGGGCATTAGTTTTGAGTGCAATTGCCTGTTATTGGTTTCAAGACTGGACATTGGCATATGTTATTTGTCTATCAATGTTTATAAATTTAATATCTGCTGTTTTAGCTGGAATGGGCATACCAATTCTTCTAAAAAAAATTAAAATGGATCCTGCAGTGGGCGGAAGCGTAATTGTAACAACAGTGACGGATGTTATTGGGTTTTTATCTTTTTTAGGGCTAGCTACCTATTTTTATAACTAATTATTATACGTAAATCTAATTCTTAAAGTTCTCAAAAGGCCATAAATAATTGGCCAGATAAAAGCGGATAAAATAGTTACGCCTATTAATTCAAAAATAATTTCTTGATTTATCTTAGAAAAAAATATTAATAAAATAATCTGGTATATGAGAACAATGATTGCAACAAAAATAGACTGCTGAATAGTGAACAAGGCTCTTAGTCTATGAAAATATCTTTGCGTTATGTAAGAAATCAATAAAAATAGAAAAACGTGACTTCCTAAATAAATTTCTTGAAAAACATCTAAAGAAAATCCAGCTAATAAAGCCCAAAAAAGACCTATATTTCTTGGAAGGGCCATATTCCAATATATTAAAACCATTAAAGTGATAGGCAGGGAAACATAAAATTTAAAAAAATTTGAAAAATATATTTCTAAAAAAGTCGACAATATCAATGTCAATCCAATAAAAAAATATATTGAAAGAAGATTATTTTTTTTATCTAAATATTCAGTCATGGCTTTATAAATAATACTTTTGTTCCTTTATCGAAATTAGCATCTGAAAATACAACGACCTCTAAATTTGCCTTTTCTTCAGAATCATTAATTATTCCTACTTTGCCTACTAAATATCCCTTTGGAAATTTTCCACCTAAACCTGATGTAAAAATTTTATCTCCAACCTTGATATTTGAATTATTTTTAATATTTTTAACAAAAAAACTATTTTTACTTCCTTTCCCTTCAAGGATTATATTTTGACTAGTTCTTTCGATTAATCCTGGAATAATTTGCCCAAGTGAATAAATAGGAATAACTTTAGCTTTATCAGGAAAAATTGTTTCTACTACCCCGATCAAGCCATCTATATTTAAAACCGACATATTTTTAGATATTATTTTCGTATTAACAGAAATACTCATGGACTCCTTAGGAAAAAATTTTTTATCCTGAATTTCTCCTGCAACAAACTTAGAAATAAGGTCATTTTTAGTAAAGCCCATCAACGCTAAAAGTTCCTTATTTTCTTGATCTAATTGAGATTGTTTAAGAATTTGAAAATTTAAAGAATTAATTTTTTCTTCTTGCTCGTTAATTGTATTTATTAATTTATTTTGAGATGTAAAAAATAGATAAACCTGATCTGAAAAAGACTCTATATTTTGAGAAGCACTATTTACAGGACTATAAATGTTTAAAGACAAAGATTTAATGTCTTTACCAATATTAAAATTAAAATCTATTAAAAATATAATTAAAGTTAAAACCAATGATGGAAGAATTTTTGAGATTCGCATTGAGCCAGTTGTAAAAATAGCATTTCGCGATATTGCTGTTTGCTTATGCTGTTCTTTTCTGAACATAAGAATTTACTCTGTAGATAATAAATCGACATCATATTTATCTAGGATGTCTAAAGCTATTCCGCCTCCTTTGGCTACGCAAGTTAAAGGATCTTCAGCGACGTATACAGGTATTCCGGTTTGATCCGAAATCATTGCATCTAGATCTCTTAGCAAAGCTCCTCCTCCAGTGAGAACTATCCCTCTTTCAGATATATCAGCACTTAGTTCTGGAGGAGATTGTTCAAGAGCATTTCTTATGGACTGCAAAATTGCTGATAAAGGTCCAGAAATAGCCTCATAAACTTCTGCACTATTTAAGTTAAGAGTATTAGGAACTCCTTCTGCTAGATTTCTTCCTCTAACCTCCATAGAAAGATCCTCACTGTCTGCAGAAGCACAACCTATTTGTTCTTTGATTCTTTCAGCAGTAGACTCGCCTATTAATACTCCGTATTTCCTTCTTAAATATGAAACAATTGATTCGTTAAATCTGTCGCCTCCAGTCTTTAGCGAGCTAGAAAATACTACTCCATTCAAAGCAAGGATGGCTATCTCTGTAGTTCCTCCGCCAATATCTACAACCATAGATCCAGATGCATCTTCAACAGGAAGGCCCGCTCCTATTGCAGCAGCCATCGGCTCTTCAATTAATCTTACTTCTCTGGCTCCAGCTTGAAGCGCAGACTCTCTAATTGCTCTCCTTTCAACTTGGGTAGATTGACATGGAACACATATTAAAATTCTCGGACTTGGTTTAAAAAAATTTTCTCCGTGAACTAATTGAATGAAATGCTGAAGCATTTTTTCTGTAACTTGGAAGTCTGCAATTACTCCATCTTTCAGAGGTCTAATTGCCTCAATATTTCCCGGAACTCTTCCTAACATTCTTTTTGCTTCCGAGCCAACTGCAACTACAGTTCTGTGGCCATCTGCTTTTTTTATTGCAACCACGGAAGGTTCATCTAAAACTATTCCTTTACCTTTAACAAAGACTAAAGTATTTGCAGTTCCCAAATCTATAGAAAGATCAGTAGAATAGAAACCTTTAATGTATTTAAATATAGAAGTCATAGGCAATTATAATATCTATTGAATAGTTATTGATCAACAATTGTTATAATAACTCTTTTTACAAAAACAAATGAAAATTTCCGAAAAAATCTTAGAGAATATTTCCACTCTATCGAAAATAAAAATTGAAGATGAACTTAAGCCTCAATTAATTAAAGATCTAGAATCAATTCTAATTATGGTAGATCAAATGAATGAAATTAATACTGATGATATTGAAGCAATGAGTCATCCAATAGACGATGCTCAAAACTTAAGAAAGGATGAGGCTAATAAAAATATTGATAGAGATGCTTATCAGGAATATGCGCCTGCTACAGATGATGGTTTTTACTTAACTCCTAACGTTTTAGAGCAAAATGACTGATCTTACTTCCCTTTCGCTTCTAGAGCAGCTAGAAGGTTTAAAAAATAAAAATTTTTCATCTGAAGAGCTCACTTCAGTCTATTTAAAAAAAATAAATATTGAAAATAAAGATTTAAATTGTTTTATCTCTATAGATGAATCTGCTCTTGAGCATGCAAAAGAATCTGATAAAAAAATTGCTAATGGCAAAGGTGCTGTTTTAGAAGGAATCCCAATAGCTCATAAAGATATCTTTTGTATTGAGAATCAAAGAACAACTTGTGGCTCCAAAATGCTGGATAATTTTATATCTCCATATTCTTCAACCGTTTATGAAAAACTTTCTTCAGCGGGAGCAATAACTCTAGGAAAAACAAATATGGATGAGTTTGCTATGGGCTCATCAAATGAGACGAGTTATTTTGGTAGTGTAAAAAATCCTATTAGTAAAGACAGGGTTCCTGGAGGCTCCTCTGGAGGATCGGCTTCAGCTGTATCTGCAGGCTTATGCTCATTTGCCACTGGAACAGATACAGGAGGTTCTATTAGACAGCCTGCTGCTTTTTGTGGCGTAACTGGAATAAAGCCAACATACGGAAGAGTTTCTAGATGGGGAATGATTGCTTTTGCATCTAGCTTAGATCAAGGAGGAATATTTGCCAAAAATGCCATTGATGCTTCTTTAGCATTAGAAAATATTTCAGGTTTCGATTCAAAAGACTCTACATCTATTAATAAGAAATTTCCTTCTCTTTTTAGGGAAGCTTTAGAAAAAAATAGAGATCATATAGTCGGCATACCTATATCTATAATCAAAAATATTAAAGATGAAAAAGTTAAAAAAAACTTTGAAGATTCAATAAATATTCTAAAAAAATTAGGAATTAAAACTAAAGAAATTAATCTTCCATATATCGAATACTCTTTGCCAGTCTATTACGTCATTGCTCCTGCTGAATGCTCAGCTAACCTTTCAAGATATGACGGTGTAAGATTTGGATATCGATGTCAAAATCCATCAGATCTAGAAGATTTATATTCGCGCTCAAGAGCCGAAGGTTTTGGGGATGAAGTTAAAAAAAGAATTTTAATAGGTACGTATTGTCTTTCTGCAGGTTATTATGATGCCTACTATATTAAAGCTCAGAAGATCAGAAATCTTATAAAGCAAAGTTTTTCAAGTGCGTTTAAGGAAGTTTCATCAATTGTTATGCCTACTTGCGCTAACGTATCTTTTAAATTAAATTCAATTCAATCTCCTGTGGAGATGTATGAGCAGGATATCTATACAATACCCGCAAACTTGGCTGGACTTCCAGCTTTATCCATTCCGTCAGGAGAGATTGATAACCTGCCTCTTGGTATTCAATTTTTAGGCAATTATCTAGAAGAAGGAAATATATTAAATATTGCTAATAAATTTCAAGAAGAAACAGATTTTCACATTTAACTATGGGTAATAATCAAAAATTAAAATGGGAGTCGGTAATTGGACTAGAGATACATGTTCAATTAGCCACGGAATCTAAAATTTTTTCTAATGCCCCAACAGAATTTGGTCAGACTCAAAATACTCAAGCATCTTTAGTAGATCTTGGTTTGCCTGGAGTTCTTCCAGTGCTTAATGAAAAAACTATAGAAATGGCTATTAAGTTTGGCTGCGCAATAAACGCTGATATTTCTTCTAGAGCTATTTTTGCAAGAAAGAACTATTTTTATCCTGATCTGCCGAAAGGCTATCAAATTAGTCAATTAGACGATCCTATTGTGGGTAAAGGAAAAATTGAGATAGAGGTTGATGAAGAAAAAAAGTCAATTGGAATTACTAGAGCTCATTTGGAAGAAGATGCTGGAAAATCTATGCACGATAGATATGAAAACTTTTCGGCTATCGACCTAAACAGAGCGGGGACCCCTTTACTGGAGATAGTATCGGAACCTGACTTAAGATCTGCCAAAGAATCTGTTGCTTATTTAAGAAAGATTCATTCATTAATTACTTTTCTTGAAATTTCGGATGGAAATATGTCTCAAGGCTCCATGAGATGTGATGCAAATGTTTCTATAAGAAAATTTGGCGAAAAAGAATATGGAAATAGAACAGAAATAAAAAATATAAATTCATTTAAATTTGTTGAAAAGGCTATTAATTATGAAATTCAAAGACAGATAGAAATAATTGAAAATGGTGGAAAAATTGATCAGGAGACCCGTCTTTATGATGCTGCTAAAAACGAAACTAGGTCTATGAGATCAAAAGAACATGCTAATGATTATAGGTATTTTCCAGAACCTGACTTAATTCCTTTAAATATTTCTAAAGAACAAATTGAAGAAATAAGAAGCGCCCTACCTGAATTACCCGAAGAAAAAAGAATGAGATTTGTAAATGATTATGGCGTTTCGGAATATGAATCTAAAAATTTGAATTCTTCTAGAGAGTTAAGTATTTTTTTTGAAAAGATAGCTCAAAAAATTTCATCTCCAAAAAATGCTGCTAAATGGATCTTAGGAGATCTTACAGCTCTCCTAAATAAAAATAATACGTTTATTGAAGAATCTAAAATTTCATCAGATAAAATGATTGAATTATTAAAAAAACTGGAAGATGGGGCTTTGTCTGGTCCGGGAGCAAAAAAAATCTTAGAACTTTTATGGGAGACAGAAAAATCAGTTAATGAGCTTATAGCTTCTGAAGGACTTGACCAAGTCCAAGATGAAGGAGATATTGAGAAATTAATAGCAACAGTTATTAAAGAAAACCCTAAACAACTCGAACAATTTCAAAACGGAAAAGATAAACTTTTCGGATTTTTTGTAGGCCAAGTAATGAAAGCATCAAAAGGTAATGCAAACCCGAAAATTGTCAATGAAGTTTTGAAGAAGAAACTTAGCCAGTAATATACATTGTTAATGACTCCGCTATGTATGCAGGCTTTTCTTGCCCTTCTATTTCCATAATAACTTCGTTCTTAACTAGGTATCTTCCATCTCCTTTATCATCCACAGATAAAAGTTTTGCTTTTGTTCTAACTTTAGAGCCTACATTTACGGGCGTAAGAAAACGGACTTTATCCAATCCATAATTAAAAGCCATAGTCATGTTATCTGGTGCAACCTGAGGTGCAGGTAATCCAGCCATCAGAGATAAAGATAAAAATCCATGAGCAATAGTAGAGCCAAAAAGAGGTGTAGCCTTTTCTGAATCTATGTGTATAAATTGACGATCGAGAGTTGCATCTGCAAACTGATCAATTCTATCTTGATCTACTTTAAGCCATTCAGACTCTCCAAGGTCTTTACCAATATAATCTTTTAAAGTTTCTGCTGGTACTAGTCCTGACATAATTTTCTCCTGTTTTTTTTATTTCATTAAGTGATTTTTAAATTCTTCTCTCAATCCGGTTTTAAGAAGCTTTCCTGTAGCGCCATGAGGAAGTTCATCTACAAAGATAACATCATCAGGCAACCACCATTTTGCTACTTTATCAGAAAGGTATTCAAGCACAGAATCTTTATCACAATCTTCTTGATTATTTTTTACTACGAACATAATAGGTCTTTCATCCCACTTGGGGTGAAGAACTCCAACTACACAAGCTTCTGAAACTCCTGGATGCCCTACTGCAGTATTTTCTAGATCAATAGAGCTAATCCACTCTCCTCCAGTTTTAATTACATCTTTGCTTCTATCGACAATTCTCATATATCCGTCAGCAGAGATAGTTGACACATCTCCGGTATCAAACCAGCCATCCTCTAAAGCCGATTCTTCACTTTTAAAGTATCTTTCAATGATGCCTGGACCTTTGACCATAAGCCTACCAAAAGATTCACCATCGTTGGGTAAGGTCATGCCTTCATCATCAACTATTTTTATTTGGCAACCATAAATTGCTTTTCCTTGACTGGTTTGAAGATCGTATCTTTCTTCAAGATCCATATCTTGCATATCTGAATTGTAAGCATTTAATGTTCCCAAAGGACTCATTTCAGTCATTCCCCAGCCATGCAATAGAAAAGCTTTATGCTTTTCTTCAAATTCTTTAATCATGGCTCTAGGAGCTGCTGATCCTCCCACTAAAACAGAATTTACACTTTCTAAAGTGATATTTTTTTCTCTGGTGTAGTTAAGAAGATCTAACCAGACGGTTGGAACCCCCATTAAATTTGTTACATTTTCTGACTGAATTAATTTAGTAATTGCTTCTCCGCTTGTGTGAGGTCCAGGCAGAACTAATTTAGCTCCAAACATTGCTACAGCATAGGGAATTCCCCAAGCATTCACATGAAACATTGGAACAACTGGAAGAATTACGGTTGTAGAAGAGACATTCATCGCATTAGCAGCGCACGCATACCATGCGTGAAGAATAGTAGATCTGTGAGAATACAAGACACCTTTTGGGTTCCCTGTTGTTCCTGAAGTATAACAAAGAGAAGATGCGGTGTTTTCATCTAGATTTGGCCAGTCATAATTTTCAGATTCATTTTTAATTAATTCTTCATAGCAAAGTAAATTATCTAACTTAGAACCTGAGGGCATGCTTTCTTTATCACATAAGACAATATAACCTTTCACATTAGATATATTTTTTGAAACACTCTCTATTAAAGGTAAAAAAGGTAAATCTATAAATAAATACTTATCCTCAGCATGATTTACTATGTATTCAACTTGTTCAGGAAATAGTCTTGGATTAAGTGTATGTAAAATTGCACCTGTTCCTGATATGCCAAAGTAAAGCTCATAATGCCTAAAACCATTTAATGCCATCGTTCCAAGGACATCACCTTCTTTGATACCTAAAGAACTTAAAGCATTTGCAAGTTTCTTTGCTCGTCTTGAGGATTCTAAAATTGAATATCTATGAATATTTCCCTCAATTGTATGACTTACGATTTCTGTATTAGGGTTTGTCTGGATAGCATGCTCTAACACTCCAGATATAAGTAATTGGTCTTGCATCATATTTCCAAGCATATTTTCTCCATTTAAATTAACTTAAAAAAACTTCGGGAGAAAGGATATCTCTGCTAACGAAAAGCTTCAACTTTTTTTAACATTTAGAACAAATTTTACAAGAAGGATTTTTAGAAAAACTAATTAATTTTAATGAATTTTGATAAGAATCAAATTGCATAAAGCTTTCGTTCCTTTTTTTTATGTTCAAGATACTTTTAATTACCTCAATAGATAAATAAGATCCAATTACTCCTGCTAAAGGAGACAATATGCTAGATTCTCTGCAAGAAAGATCCTCTCCTTCTAAGTCTTCAAAAAAGCATTCGTAGCATGGAGACGATTCATCAATAAAATTAAGAGTTAAAATCTGGCCTTTCCATCCTATGCAAGAGCCCATAATTAATTTTTTTTTATTTTTATAGCAGTATTTATTAATTAATTTTCTTGTTTCAAAATTATCGCTACAATCAACAATGAATTCGCAACTACTTAACATCTCATTAATATTATTTTCAGAAACTTTGTTTTCATAACATTTATATTTATTATTTTGATTAAGTTTTAAGAGTTTGCTTTTTGCTATGAGAGATTTTTTTTCTCCTATATCTTCAGTAGAATATATGATTTGTCTTTGCAAATTAGACAGCTCAACAGAATCATGATCAATTAAAGTTAGACTTCCTATTCCGCTAGCAGCGAGATAAATTGCACAAGGAGATCCTAACCCTCCTAATCCAATTATTGCGACCTTTGAAGATAAAAGTTTGCTTTGACCATCCATATCTATCTCAGGAAGCATTATGTGCCTGCTGTATCTAAGAAGTTCTTCTTTATTCATTATTTCTTTAAAATAGAAAATCTAATAGTTTCATTTAAATCTTTTATAAACTCAATGGAATCAAAATTTAAGGAATCAATTAACTTTTCTATTGATGCTTTTTGGTTGGGAGCATGTTCTAAAAATAGTTTTCCTCCTGCCTTTAGAAAAAAATAGCTTTTTTTTATAATTAATTCCACATCAAAAAATCCATTATCTTTAGAAAATAAAGCATTTTCAGGTTCGAACCAGATTCCATCCTCGTGTTTGTTAATTTCTTGTTTATTTACATAAGGCGGATTAGAAATAATGAAATCCATTTCAGGAAAAAGCCACTCATCTTTCCAGTCATGATTTATAAAAATGATATTTTTTGAATTATTCTTTAATGAATTTTCTCTTGCTACGGTCAATGCATCAATTGATTTATCTGTTGCATAAATAGATAAATTTTCTAATTCGGAGGCGATTGAAATAGCTATGTTTCCCGATCCAGTTCCAAGTTCTAAAATTTTTTTTCCAACTAAATTTTCTTTTAAAATTTCTTCAACTAATATTTCTGTTTCTGGCCTTGGAACGAGAACATGCTCATTAACTTTAAACTCTCCTTTCCAAAAATGTTTTTTGCCTAGAATGTAAGCAAGCGGATACCCTCCAGACCTTTTAGAGACTAATTTATTAAATATTTTTTCTTCTTCTAATGACATTTTCATATCGCCTTCTGAAAATATTTTTTCTCTAGACTTTTTTAATACAAAAGCAAGCAAAAGTTCTGAATCAAATTTATCTATCTCTTTGGATGCTTTTCTAGAGGCTTCTTGATAAGAAATCATGAAAGGGTTTTTTCTAGTTGAGTAAGAAGCCTTGCTTGATTTTCTTCAATCAAAGTACTAACCATTTCATCCATATCTCCATCAAGAAAAGCCTCCAAGCTATGAATAGAATACTCGATCCTATGGTCAGTAATTCTGTTTTGAGGGAAATTATATGTTCTTATTTTTTCAGAACGATCGCCAGATCCAACCATATTTTTTCTTTCTACATCCATCTTTTCGTTTTGCTCATTGGCGGCTTGTTCCATTAGTTTAGATTGAAGCAAAGTCATTGCCTTAGCTTTATTTTTGTGTTGCGATCTTCCATCCTGACATTCCACAACCAAACCTGAAGGTATATGAGTCAATCTAACCGCTGAATCAGTTTTATTAACATGCTGCCCTCCTGCCCCTGAAGCTCTAAAAGTATCAACTCTAATATCTGACTTATCTATTTCAATTTGATCAAGCTCTTTAACTTCTGGAAGAACGGCAACAGAACATGCAGAAGTATGAACTCTACCTTGAGACTCTGTGTCAGGAACTCTTTGAACTCTATGAACACCAGATTCAAATTTTAGATATTTATAAACCTCACTTCCAGAAATTTTAGCTACTACCTCTTTAAAACCTCCTTTCTCACTCTCCCGAGCATTGATTAATTCTATCTGCCATTTTTTTCTTTCGGTTAGTCTTGTGAACATTCGAAATAAATTTCCTGCAAATATCCCCGCCTCATCGCCACCCGTTCCTGCTCTAATTTCAAGAAAGATATCTTTATCATCATCTTCATTCTCTGGAATGAGTAATTTTTTAATTTCTAATTCATTTTTTTTTATTTCTTCTATTAAGAAATTTAATTCTTCTTGAGCCAATGATTTTATTTCCAAATCCGAATCATCTAATAAAATCTTGGTAGAGTCTAAGTTCTCCGAATTTTTTTTATACTCTTCAAATTTTTCAACTATTTTTTTTAACCCAGAATATTCTTTAGAAAAACTAGCATAAGTCTCGTGGTTATTTATAACTTCGGATGAAGACAATTCTTTTTCTAAAAAAAGAAATCTTTCTTTAATTATTTCTAATCTTGTTAAAATAGCTTCAAGCATAAGTTTTTTTATGTTTATTATAAGGCCATAAAGACATTATTATTTCTTTAATAAATGATATTTAAAAACTTAATTTTATATGCAGCAATTTTTATTTTTTGTGGATGCACATCTCTTTCATTAAACAATGATTTTCAAGAAAGAATTGAAGGAAAATTTTCTTTCTTCTCCACTGGTGAATATATCTCTGGAAATATTACGTTAAGCAAAAAAAATAATATAAGCCAAATTAAGCTAACCATTTCTGGAGTGCCAAGATCTTTCTTAATAACAGAGTCTTTAAAAAAAAATTCTTACTCCTATAAATATAATTTTAATGAATTTTCAAGCTTTGAACCTGTCAAATATCTAATAGAAGATATTTCTATTTCTCAATTTTTAAGTTGGCTATTAGAAGCTTGCAACGAAAAAGAATGTAGAGATTTCGAAAAAAAAGATGTGAGTATTTTTAAGGAATCTTTTTACGGAAATAAACAAATAAAAAAGATTATTGGAGAATATAAACAATTCCAATTTGCTATGATTTTTAAACAATGAAATTTATTTCACCAGCAAAGATTAATCTAGGTTTAAGCGTATTAAAAAAAAGATCTGATAACTTTCATGATATCGAAACCATATTTCAATTTCTTGATTGGGGTGATGAAATATTTATTTCTCTAGAGACAGATCAGACCGAAATTATTTGTCCTGAAATCACTAGAGAAGAAAATATTGTTTTAAAAGCGATAAAGCTTTTAAGAAAAGAAACAGGTACTAAAAAAAATGCACACATACGTATAGAAAAAAATATTCCAGTTGGATCAGGTTTAGGAGGAGGAAGCTCTAATGCAGCAAGCGTGCTTAAAATATTAAATATATTATGGGAGCTTAATATAGAGAAAGATTATTTAGAAATTATCTCAAATTCTTTAGGAGCTGATGTTCCAATATTTGTTAAAGGAAGAGCTGCAAAAGCTAATGGAATTGGAAATATTTTTACAGATGTTGATCCTGAGGAAAAAATTATTTTATCAGTTTTGCCAAAGTGTAGAATTTCTACAAGTGAAGCATTTAGTGAGGTCGATATTAATGACTATCAATTTGGCAAAAAAATTAAACATCTTAATTTTTTTGAGAAATGGGCTAGAAATAAATATCCTGAAATAGAAAGTATTTTTAATTGGATAGAAAAATATTCTTATGGAAACTTATCCGGAACAGGTTCTTCAATTTACGTGAAGTTTAATTCTTTTGATGAGGCAACTAAAATGATGGATAATGCTCCAAAAAGCATTAATTGCTTTATAACAAAAAGTTTAAATAGATCGCCTTTGTTAGATGAACTTAATAAAATTGGGGTGTAGCCAAGCGGTAAGGCAGCGGCTTTTGATGCCGCCATGCGATGGTTCGAATCCATCCACCCCAGCCATAGAAAATTATGAATGAAA
>MDTB01144575.1_pt1 | contig 85837 bp, 81 predicted proteins | sample 811161 | NCBI WGS metagenome assembly MDTB01 (sample SAMN05326650, study PRJNA326480) | marine metagenome | isolation source: seawater | place: Mediterranean Sea | collected 2009
GCGACCTGCTCGAACAGATCCATACGCGCCTCGCGCAGATGGAAAATTCGGGCGAGACCGCCCGCCTCAATCAGGAGCTCAAGCGTCGCACGATCGCCCGCGTAAACCGGCCCGAACCGGTTGCCGGCCTCACTCGCGCAAGCGCAAGCCGTAGCTGGGCGTTCGACCCGACGATCACGCTCGCCGCCGATATCCGCGGGGCCAAAGGCGAGCTCATCCATGCCGCCGGAACCCGGGTCAATCCGCTCGACAGCGTCAAGCTGCGCTCCGACCTCCTCTTTCTCGACGGCGACGATCCCGCGCAAATCGCCTGGGCGCTCAAGCAAGATGCCAATGCCAAGCTCATCCTCGTGAAAGGCGCACCGCTCGAACTGATGAAGGCCCGCCAGCGCCGTTTCTATTTCGACCAGAGTGGCAAGCTGACGCAAAAATTCGGTATCAAGGCTGTTCCCGCGCGAGTGCGCCAGAACGGGCGCTTCCTCGAAGTCAGCGAGATTGCGCTGCCGCGCCGGAAGGCACAGCCATGACCGGAATCCGCGCCTTCCTCGTACTCTTCACGGCGATGCTATCGCTGGTCTTCTCATCACCCGCTTCGGCCGATGCCGGCCCGGGCAAATGCACCGGGCAGTTCGTAAACCCGATCACCGACATCTGCTGGTCGTGCCTGTTCCCGATATCGGTCGGCGGGCTCGAAATCTGGCCCAGCAATCGCCCCGATCCCGACAATCCCGACCTGCCAGTCTGCCTGTGCGGGCTTCGGCCCGGCATCGCGATGGGGTTCTGGGAGCCGGTTCGGCTCGCCGATGTCAGTATGAAGCCGTGGTGCTTCGTCAACCTCGGCGGGATGAAACTCGATCCCGGCTTCGATATCGGGTTCCGCTCAATCTCGGGTCCTTCGGCGGTGGGCGGCGCCAGCCAGTATTATTCGAGCTGGCACGTCCATTGGTATGCCTATCCGCTCATCTACTGGATGGAAATCGTCGCCGACTTTCTGTGCCTTGAGCCAGGTTCGATCGATATCCTCTATATCTCAGAGATCGATCCGCTGTGGCAGGACAGCGAACTCACCGCGATAATCAATCCCGAAGCGGTGCTGTTTGCCAACCCGCTGGCGCTCGCCGCCTGTGCGGCCGATTGCGCTGCATCGACCGCCAATTTGCCGCTCGACGAGATGTTCTGGTGCGCGGGCTGCCAAGGGTCGATGTACCCGATGAACGGCAATGTCTCGGCCTCGATCGGACATGTGCAGGCCTCGCGGCTCGTGCTCTCACGCTTCGCCTACAAACTCCACCGCGAGCTGGTCTCGTGGGGGACGATGGGTTCGAAGGGTCTGTGCGGCAAGTACCTCATGCCGGTGATGCGCAAGCAGCAATACCGCTTCCAGACCACCAACCCCAACCCGGCGACCAAGGGCCGCTACGCCTGCCCGCCCATCGGCGCCTCAACCACCTTCCAGTCCCCCGGACAGGTCATCCCCGCCATCGGCGAAGACATGGGATACCTCGTCTGGCGCAAGAGGAATTGCTGCGCGCTATGAGAAACGCTTTCCCCATACTCGTTGGCCTGAGCCTCGTGATCGCTGCCGGATTTGCCGCCGCTTCGGCGCAGGATGCCGGGCCCGATCTTGACCTCGCTGAGATCCGCGCACGCGCGGCCGAACATGCCGCCGACGCCGAGGCTCTCGCCACATCGGTCAGGACAAAAGCGGATGCCCTCGCAGAAGACGCGCGCGCCGCTCAGCAAACGGCTTTCGACAATCGCGCAGCCTATGCCGAGACTGCGCAGGCGACCGCGAATGCCGGGCCGCTCGATCTCGATGGCATGATCCGCGCCCAGGCCGACGCGGAAGTGGCAGCGATGGGCGACACGCCCCGGTTCATCGCTTTTGCCTCATTGGCAATGCCCGAGCCCTCATTGAAGGCGCTGGTTCGCGATGTCTCAAGGGCCGGCGGCGTCACCGTACTGCGCGGTTTCCCGCAAGGCGACAGCTCGAGCTTCAAGAAACGCATCGCCGCCATCTGGAGCGATAGCGATGATGCCGGCGCGCTCGGGATCGACCCGCGCCTGTTCCGCGCCTTCGATATCAAGGTTGCCCCGAGCTTCGTGATGATCGCAAGCGATTTCAGCCCCTGCGACGGGTTCGACTGCAAAGACGTCTTGCCGCCGCACGACCGCATTGCCGGCAATATCAGCGTGGCCGAAGTGCTTGACACCTTCGCTTCGGGAGGCGGTCCGGGAGCGCAGCTCGCGCGCCTCCATTCCCGCAGGCTCGAAGGAGAACGGCCATGAGGCTCATACAATCGCTTCGCATAGGACTGCTCGGTCTTCTCGCCGTCGCCGCGCCCCTTTCCGCGCAGCAGCAGGACGCGCGTGCCGATGGCAAGGCCTTTGGCCAAAGCCTGCGCGGCGAAGCGCAAGAAGCTGCCAGATCGCAGCCCAATGCAGCAAACCTGCCCAATTACGACCGCGACGCCGTGCAAAACCTCGAATCGCTCGCCGGCGACCCCGACCGGATCGAGAGCAATGCGACAGCGGCAGCCTCCGGACACCAGGGCTATCGGGCAATGCGCGAAAGCGTGGCCAATCGCGCGCGCTTCGATCCAAGCGAGATCGAGGACGTCATCGCGCGCAGCCTCGCCATCAACGAGACCCCGCTCGACTATACCAGTGGCATGGATATCTCCGGCGGCCAGGGCAATTGTGTCCCGCTGCCGCCCGGCTCGAGCGCGGCGGGAACCTATACTGCGACCTGCAACACCGGCACGCGGATCGACCAGTCGGTGGGTCAGTGCGCGGTGCCGCTCGTTGCCAGCGTGACCCGGCGCCAGCAATGGCACTATCTCTGCAATGAGACGAGCACAGTCTATGGATATCCCTGGTGCTCGGCATTCGATGGAGGCTCGTGCCGGATCACGGGGTATCGGCCCGGCCCCTGCCTCCAGTGGCGGCAGGACCAGTTCTACAGATACTGCACCGAACCTGGCGACCCCATCGCCGAAATCACATGCGACACTCCAGATGCGCGCTACACGCCCTATGCGGTGACCACGGACAACTCGATCGATACCTTTTCCGACGAGAGCCAGTGCACCGGATTTGCCGATAATGGCGACTGTACGCTCGATACCGAGATCTGCACCGATGCCGATCCGCAGACACGGGTGATCGACGGTGTCTCGGTTACGCGGCCCTGCTGGGAATGGCAGCGTAGCTACACCTGCACATCGCGCGATGCGGCGACCGACTGTTCGGACATCGAAAGCCAGGGCACCTGCCGGTTCATCGGCGAGGAATGCCTCACCGACGAGACGCCCTGCGAGACCTGGGAGCGCATCTACGAATGTCCCCTGCCCGGTACGGACAGCTCCACCCAGTATGTCTGCGACGGCGATGTCTATTGCATCGATGGCAGCTGCGAGACGATCGAGCGCACCGCCAATGACGAGTTCAAGGATGCGGCGGTCGCATTGCACGCCATGGACGAGGCGCGCGGCCAGTTCGATCCGAACACGCTGACACTGTTCCGCGGCACGCGCAACACCTGCTCGTCCAAGGTCTTCGGCGTGCTCAACTGCTGCAAGGGTAAGGGTTTCCCGCTCATTCCGGGGATCAGCCTGCTGGTTGCGCTCGGCTGCGATCGCGAGGAAGTGCTACTCCACCAGCGCGATGCGCAGGGGCTGTGCGCCTATGTGGGGACCTATTGTTCGGACAAGTTCCTCGGCGTCTGCCTCACCAAGAAGAAGGTCTACTGCTGCTTCGAGAGCAAGCTGTCGCGGATCCTGCAGGAACAGGGCCGCAAGCAGCTCCCCAAGCCATGGGACAAGCCCAAAGAAGAACAATGTGAGGGGTTCACTCTCGACGAGTTTGCCCGGCTCGACCTCAGCCGGATGGATTTCAGCGAAGTCTATGCCGAGTTCACCGACGCGGCCCGACTTCCCGACGAACTCGAGACCTCCATCCTCATCCAGCAGAAGATCGAAGACTACTACGCAAGGGGCGGCCAATGACCCATCTGCATCACCTCACGGCGCTCGCGCTCGGCATCGCTGCCCTGCCCGCCACTCTGGCCCAGGCGCAGGAGCGGCGGGACACAAGATCGACCACCTCGGCAGACGCGCTCTACTGCGAAGAGCGCAGGCTCGGCTACTGGTTCTACTGCGTGAAGCCCGCTCCCATTGAAGAGCCACAACAGCCTGAAGCCGAGCAGGTCGCGGCAACGCAGGAACTCGACGCGATCACCTCCGAGCTTCGCGAACTCAAGGCGCGCGCGATCCTCTATCCGACCGAGGCCAATGTAGCGGCCTATATCCGCTTCCAGCGCGCGCAGCTCGACCGCGCCTCGCTGTTCTCCGATGTCTGGCAGCGGGCGATCTGGCAGGACCCGGACCTCGACTACACGCTTGAACGCCCCGTCGGAGCGGTCGCCAAGAAGCAGTGGCAGGATGCCCGCAGCGCGGAGCGCGATCACGTCATGGCAACGCTCTCGCAGCGCTACGGCCTTTTCTATTTCTTCAGTTCGACCTGCGGACCGTGCGAAGTGATGAGCCCGATCGTGAAGGGCGTCGCCGACCGCTGGCGGATCACCGTGCGCGCGATCTCCACCGATGGCGGTCCATCCCGGCATTTTCCCGACTATCGGGTCGAGACAAACCAGCGCGGCAAGCTTGGTCTCGAAGGCAAAGCCACCCCCGCTCTGGTGCTGTGGGACAGCGTGACCAAACGCCCGATCCCGATCGGTTACGGTGTGCTCTCGGCCGACGAACTCCAGGACCGCATCTACCTTCTCACCTCCAAGGAAGCAGGACATGATTACTAGCATCCGCAATGCGGCATTGACCCTCGCCGCCACCAGTTTGGTCGGCTCACCTGTCGCAGCGAATGTTGGCGACAGCATGGACCGCTTCATTGACGATATGGGCGCGGCGGCGAATGTCACCGGCCCGACCGCCTTCGAAGGTCAATCGGCGGGCTATTACAGCCTCGGCAATGTCTGGACACGCTTCCCGCAGAAGACCACCAATATCGCCAATCTCCAGCTGCCGCGCGCAAGGGCGGGCTGCGGCGGGATCGACATCTTTGCGGGGTCCTTTTCCTTCATCAATGCGAGCGAGATGGTCGCGCTCATGAAGGCGGTTGCTAACAACGCGGTCGGGTTCGCCTTCAGCCTGGCGATCGATACCGTCTGCCCCGAGTGCAACAAGATCATGCAGGAGTTCAGCCAAAAGGCTCAGCTCATGAACAATCTGTCGATCAACTCGTGTGAAATGGCGCAAGGGCTGGTCGGCGGCATCTGGCCCAAGGGCGATCTGGCCGACAAGGCAATCTGCGAGGCGATCGGCAATTCGGAAGGGATCTTCACGGATTACGCCGCAGCCAAGCATGGCTGCGGCACACGCGGACAACGCGCTTCAACCAACGACAGCGCCGGCACCGACTATGCTGACGTCAATCCCGGCGTCGCGCGCAACTACACCTGGCACGTCCTGAAAAAGAGCGCCTTCTTCAATCCCGGCGGCACTTTCGACCGCGAGCTTGCAGAATACGCCATGACGCTGATTGGCACGGTCATCTACGTGCCGCCCAAGGATGACGAGGCAGGCAAGTTCGTGCCGTTCTCGGGCGACGCGTCCTCGACGCTCGTAAGCGCGCTCCTAGACGGGACGCAGGGCCAGACCGTGCGCGTTTTTCGCTGCGACGAGACCGATCTTTGCCTCAATCCCACCTTCGAGCAGATGAGCCTATCGAACGCGAAGGCCATACGCCCACGTGTGGCGCTGCTTATCGGCAATATGGTTGATGCAATCCGCACCGACACCGCGATCGGCAATGCCGAAAAGGAACTGCTGCAGGTTGCCTCGGTGCCGCTCTACAAGATCCTTACCGTCCAGGCCGCCTATGGGCGCGGAATGCCGACCGACGACCGTGACACGCTCGCTGAGATCGCTAGCATCGACCTGCTCTATGCCATCCTCGACCGGATCGTCTCGGAAGCCGGTCGCTCGATGGCAAGCTTCATCGCCGCCGACGAAGCCAAGCTCGCAATCTGGCGTGGCCAGGTCGCCGAGGTGCGCTCTGGCCTCGTCCAGCGGCAGGCAACCGGACAGGCCAAGGTCTCCGCGATCATGCAGATCATCGAGAAGACCGCGATGATCGAGAACGCGCTTGCCGCCTCGATGTCGCCTTCGATGTCCGCCGCGCTCGACTGGTCGCGCGGACTCCAGTCGCGCTCGATCGTCCCCTGAGGCGGGCACCATGGTCGAGATCTTCACCACCGGCGGCGGCGAATACATCGTCAATGTCTTGAACGCCGTCGCCGCGTGGACCGGGGCCGGTGGCTACAAGAGCCTGATCCAGGTGGCATTGGTCATGGGGATGGCGCTTGCGGTCATTGTCGTCGCGTTCAACCAGGACTGGCGCGCCTGGCTCAACTGGTTCCTCGGCGCGACGCTCATCTACATGTGCCTGATGGTGCCGCGCATGGATGTGCAGGTCACCGACCGCGTCAATCCGAGCCTTGCACCGGCCACGGTCGCCAATGTCCCGCTGGGCCTAGCGCTCATGGCAAGCTTTACCAGCCAGGCGGGCGACTATCTAACCCGTTCCGCAGAGCTCGTCTTCGGCCTTCCCGACGATCTCAACTATTCGAAGAACGGCATGATTTATGGCGCTCGTCTGCTTGAGGCGACACGCTCGCTGCGCATTGCCGATCCGGAATTTGCCGCCAATTTCGATGAGCATATCCGGCAATGCGTGTTTTACGACCTGCTCCTAGGCCGCTACTCGATGAAAGAGCTGTCAGAGAGCAACGATATCTGGGCGACGATTGCGCCCGGCAGTGCCGCGCGTGCACAGCGCTTCGTAACCCGGCAGGCGGATGATAGCGTCACGGCCACGATCATCACCTGCCGCGAAGCATACACTGCGCTCTCCAGCCAATGGGCCGGGCTTATCGATGAGATGACGCAGGTCGCCGGGCGCCAGCTCTACCCCCGGGAGACCGAAGCGCTCGCGACGGCCAAGCTCATTGCCGACCTGCCGATTGCCTATCAGTACCTCACAGGAGTCTCGAAGGATGCAAGCAGCATCTTCCGCCAGGTTCTGACCATCAACGCCATGAACCAGGCGATGCATGGCTTCGCCGGAGCAAGCGGCGCATCGAGCGTCGATGTGTTCGCGCAGACCCGCGCCGATATCCAGACCGAACGGACCTATTCCTCGATCGCGCATAACGCGATGAAGTGGGTCCCGATCCTCAATGTCGTCCTGACGGTCGTATTCTACGCGCTCTTTCCGGTGCTCTTCCCGCTGTTCCTGATGCCCAAGACCGGACCGATCGCACTCAGAGGATACGTCACGGGCTTCTTCTATCTGGCAGCCTGGGGGCCGCTGTTCGTCATCCTGCACATGATCCTGATGCTCAAGGGCGCGAGCGATGTGGCGGCAGCGGGCGGCGCAACCGGTCTCAGCCTCGCGACCTTCTCCGGCATGACCGACGTCAACAACGATATCGGGATCCTGGCCGGTTATCTCGTTGCATCGATACCGTTCCTTGCAGGCGGCGTCGCCAGGGGCGCGCTCGCAATATCGGGCCAGGCAACGAGCTACCTCAATCCGAGCCAGAACGCGGCAGAAGAGGCGGCGCGCGAAGCGAGCACCGGCAATGTTTCGCTCGGCAATTCCAGCCTTGAGAACTCGAACGTGTTTTCGCGCCAGTTTGCGCAAGCCAGCCTCGCGCCCAACATTGGCTACGGCGCCGCGCAGACGCGAGCCACGGGCGAAAACGGCACCCAGACCACCGGCTTCGCTCAAGCCGAATTCGCCACCGTGCCGACCTCGAGCTATCCGTTTACCCCGACACTCGGGCAGGACTTCTCGAGCCGGCTTGCGACCATGGCTAGCCAGAGCCGCGGCCAGAGCGAGACATTCTCGAACCTTGCCCAGCAATCAACGAGTTCGGCTGTCACCCGCTTCAGCGAGTTGCGCGATGCCTACACCCGCTCGCGCTCGAACGAGAGCGTCAGTGGCACGTCAACGAGCGACAGCATCGGCAGCGCCTTCAGCGAAGTCGACAACGCCTCGAAGACACTCCAGCAGCAATTCGGGCTTTCGCGCCGCGCGGCCGATGACATCACCGTATCCTGGTTCTTGAACGGGGATGGCGCTCTAGGACTGAAGGGAGAAAAAGGCGCTGGCTCGGCGAGCATAGGTGTTAAGGGAGGACGCAACCAGAGCTGGACCGATAGCGATATCGGGATCGCTTCAGAAGACCGCTCGCGCATCATGGGAGCGCTGCGCCAGATCTCGGACAGCCGTAGCTGGTCGAGCACGCGCGAGGGCTTCTTGCGTGAGACAAGCTCAAGCTCCGAAGCGCTGGTGTCCAGCAGCTCGGCGGGGATCTCGACTTCGATCACCGAAGCGCAGAGCTACACACGCGAAGCGCGCCGCGCCGAAGAGATCGCCAGCCGGCTCGAGAACCAGGCAAGCTGGTACGAAAGTGCCAATGCCGCAGGCACTCTCAACCTCAGCCAGGCCTATCGCGAATGGGGCATGGCGGAGATCGAGGCTAACCGGGACTACTACGGCCCGGTCCGCTTTGACGACATCGACTTCCAGATGAGCGCGCGGGGCCAGCAGCTCCAGGCACGGTTCGTCGAAGGCTATGCGGACCGGCTCAACGACGAGATCTCGGGCGACCTGGTTTTGCCGGCCTCTGCGTCCATCGCTCGGCCCTCAGTGAGCAGCGCCGAGAGCGTCCGGGGATCAGTGCGGCTTAGCGGTGTGCCGGGAAGCCTGAACGCCCCGTCCAGCGAACGTGAAGACATCGCCCGCGATGTCGATCGGGTGCAGCAACAGGGAGATCGACGGATCGGGACCGTGAAAGGCTACCTCGATGGCAAGACCCGCGATGCGAAGGGAGCCTCTGCCGAAGCGGCGGACGATGTGAAGGAATGGTAGGATGCTAAAGGATGACGTCGTGCACAATTACGAACACGACAAAAGCTGCCAATGCAGCAAAAATCACAATCAACTTGAGCCGTCCCCAAGGGTCAGCCCAAGTCTTTTTCCAGGTGTAGGAAGTGAGACGATTCTCGGCGATGGCCCGGTCGACTTCACGAAGACCTTCCCAGTCCTGCTTGCCACCAGTGGGATTCTTGTCTGGATCGCTCATGGCTCATTCTCCTTCGGGGGTAAATCGGCCCTCTCCCCTCTAAATCATCTCAACGCATCGCTGAGAAAATAGCCAAGAAGCATCTCGAAAGCGAGAACGCTGTCTTGGCCTGCAGACCCGAAAATTCATTGCGTCGAAGATCGATCAGCTAAGCCAGGCCGGCGAGCTCGACGGGGCAAAACTCTGGCAGGATGTTGCAGGTCGCTATTATCAGCTTGGCGAGCGCACTCACCCTCACTCTTGATGCAGTCGGGATCGGTACTCTCAACCGACTGTAGATACGCTTCCAGCCGCTCGAGGGTTCTGCGGCGCGGCTTACGCCCTTGCCTGAGGTCGAGTACGAATCGAGGATCACCGACTGCCCGCCTACCGAAGCGTGTCGCCGAAATATGACGATCTTTCAGATACTTTTCGATCCGTTCCAGCAAGGTCATGACCCTTTCGCTCCGACTCGCAAATCCCTTGTGTTCTTGTTATGTTCTTAGTAGGTTCATATCGGCGAGTCTAGGAAAATTCCTACGATTGAGATTCGAAGGACAGACAGATGGAACACGTCAGGGAAGAACTCGACCGGTTGATCCTCAAGGGTGGATATGGCTACGCTTCGATATCGCGGCTGCTCGGCCGCAACCCCGCTTATGTACAACAATTCATCAAGCGCGGCTCTCCGAGAAAGCTCGATGACGAAGACCGAAAGACACTCGCCTGCTTCTTCGGCGTAGATGAGCAAGTGCTCGGCGGTCCCGCCAACCCGGTCAATGATGGCATGGTAGAGATACCGGTTCTCGATGTCGAAGCATCTGCCGGCTTTGGCGCGGTCGCGTCTAGTGAGACCGCACACACACGGTTCGGGTTCGATGAGCGGTGGCTGCGGCACCTGACCTCGGCCAAGAGCGCCAGCCTGTCGATCGTCGGCGTAAAGGGTGACTCGATGGAACCCACGCTCAGCGATGGTGACGAGGTCCTGGTCGACGCGTCAGACCATGGCTCACGATTGCGCGATGGAATCTACGTCCTGCGGGCTGATGATGCGTTGGTCGTGAAGCGTATCGCCATCAAGCCGGGTGGCCGCCAGATTACCATTGCCAGCGATAATCCTGCTTACCCGACCTGGCACGACATGGATCGGTCGGAGGTTCACGTGGTGGGCCGGGTTATCTGGTTTGGCCGAGCCTTGTAGCGGCAGGACTTGGGCCGCAAGCGGTTAATCCGGTTTCGAGAAAACTGACGCGATAGCGGTCATCGGTCAGAGAACTTTCCCCTTCAGCAATTCTAACCAAGCCAAGAAGATCCAGGTGGTCGGCTTGTCATACGGTCAAAACTGTCCTCCTCGGTGTCGCTTCCATGCCCGCTCCAGGATGGAGCAGGGCCGAGATGCAACAGTGTGTAGATCGTGTCATAGCGCTCCGAAACAAAAGTCTCTTCGATGCACGGCTCGTTTAGCCATCCAAGAGCATCATGCTCAGCTTTACCCTTGCCGTTTTCCAACAGATGCGGTTGAGCGGCCAATGACCTACTTGGCACCTCGACTGGCGGCATGTTCGCGGTCTTAATGTAGGCTCCGGTGCGCAGCGCCTTTGGGCTTGAACGCGCCCACAAGATGTAACCATCTCGTGACACCACGAGCAGGGTCCGACGCTCACTGAACTGCAACCAACGCAAGGTCGCTGCCGAAAGCGAGACCCCATAACGATCTGCGCATGCGCCGAGGTCTTCAAAGGCAGGCTTGCTCTTCGGTGGAAGCTGCCTTGCGAAGTCGTCACGGGGCATTAGCAAGCTTGCTGCAAATTCGTTCGCTTCGTGCTCGATCTGGCCATAGGTGCTATCCCATTTCGCCATATCCTCTGCGCTGCATTGCAGGCCATCGGGAAACTGGTGCCTATGGACGAGATAATGGCCAAACTCGTGGGCGAGGGTGAAGTTGATTCGACCCGGGGACTTGATCTCCGAATTGTAGATGATGCCCCAGCCCTTCTTGCCTGCCGGGGCCTTGTAGAGCCCGCCTTCAAAACGATCGAGGCTGGCACCCTTGATAAGCGTGACCGGGTCATTCGGGAAAACCTGATGCGAATAGTCCTTCGCTAGAGACTTCACATCTACAGGAAAGCGATCGCCACCGTCACGAGCATTGAGAAGCAGGGTCAGGTCGATGGCCCAGCGTTGCGGCGACTTACCGTCCATTATTCGCTATCGTCCCACATGTCAGCGATCTTGCGGATTTTTTCGCGCGTCTCAGCGGGCATATTTCTGTATTTTCTATAGAATTGCGCATCGACTGCATCAGCTTCAGTAACCTTGTTTTCGTCGTCGAGCAGATATTCGATTGTCACTCCCAGCTGTTCGGCAATCTTCGACAGCTTTTCGGCTGATGGTCGCGGTGGATTTTTGTTCTCCAGTTCCCATATATAGCTCTTGCTCGAGCCGGTTAGCTCCGCGAGCTTGTCAAGCGTCAGCTTCTTCTCTTTCCGCAGGTCGCGAATCTTATCGCCCAAGATGTTGACCACAAGCGGCCCTCCTCAAAAGATTCGGTGTAGGCGCACATTAACTTCTTGACTTCCGATTTTCAAGCGATAGATATGATTTCCGGAGTAGGCGTATTTTCTTTGCGCCGAAGATGTTAAATCGCGAGGGATCCGTCAATGAGCAAAGGTCCGAAGAGCCACCACGTGGTCCCCAATCCGAGCGGGGGATGGGATGTAAAGAGGGGTGGCGCCAGCCGCGCCAGCACGCACCATGACACGAAACGCGAAGCGATTGACCGCGGCCGTGACATTAGCCGCAATCAGAACTCCGAATTTCGCATCCACAACCGGGATGGTAAGATTGCCCGTAGCGATAGCCACGGCAATGACCCCTGCCCACCGAAAGACAGGAAATAGCGACTGGAATAAAGCGCGAGGATGAAATCTGGTCGCTTGACCGGGTCATGGAGAAGGTTGAATGCCCAAAGTTACTTTCTTTCCAATCGGAAATGCCGATACCTGCCTCATCGAACTCGATAACGACCGTCGTACGCTCTTCGATTTCGCGGACATGCGCAATCCTGACGATAAAGACGACAAGCGCTGTGATCTTGAGGGAGAGATACGCGCCCGGCTCGATGGCGGCAACGAGATCGATGTGGTGGCTTTCACGCACCTCGACACGGATCACTGCAAACGCGCTAGCGAGGTCTTTTGGTTGAACCACGCGGAAAAGTACCAAGATGATGACCGTATCAAGATAAAGACGATGTGGGTCCCGGCAACGGCAATCCTTGAGGAGGGGGTCAAGGGCCAAGCACGAACGCTGCGCTCCGAGGCGCGGCACCGCTTCATCGAGGGCGAAGGCATACGAGTCTTTGGTCGTCCAGATGCGCTCAACGACTTCCTCAAGGAGCGTGGTATTGACCCCGCTAAGCGGCGTAACCTTATCAGCGACGCAGGCACTCTTGCCCCGGAGTTCAATCTTGCGGCTGACGGCATCGAATTCTTCGTACTGTCACCCTTCGCCGAGCATTGCGAGGATGACACCTACAAGCGCAACGACACCGCGATCTTTATGCAAGCGACCTTCGACGTCGACGAGCGCTTGACCCGGCTCCTGCTTTCGGCGGATGTTGGGCACGAGGTCATCGACGACATCATCCGGATCACGCGCAAGAAGAAGAATGACGATCGGCTGATCTGGGACATCAACAACGTCCCGCACCACACTAGTTACCTTTCGCTCGCTGCAGAGAAGGGCAAAGACGAAACTGAACCGGGCGAGCGTATCGCATGGCTCTATGAGGATCAGGGCACCAAAGGTGCGCTGCTGGTTTCGACTAGCTGCCCCATCCCTGGGAATGACGACAGCGATCAGCCTCCACATCGCCAAGCAGCGAACTACTACAAGCGGGTCGCCAAGGGGCACGACGGCGAATTTCTCGTCACCATGGATCATCCAAGCAGCACGAAGCCAAAGCCTCTCGAAATCGAGATCGGAAAGAAGGGCTTCAGCGTGACGAAGAGCGCGGGAGGTTCTGCCGCGCTGCTGACCGGTGCTGCGCCGCGGGCGGGCCGTGGCGGGCGCTGAGGCTGACACACCCCGATCGCAGCGAGCGCGGGATCTACTCTCTTATCTGGCACAGGATTCGGTTCCTGCCTTTGCCAGGTTTCAGGGTAGCGACTTCAGTGGTGCGTTCGACCAAGTCGACCTGGTCGTGCAGCCCGAGCTGGTGCAGGATAAGGCTGTCGACATTAGGCACAAGGAGCCGGTGCGCCTCCTGTTCTGGCCCGACGATGAATACCCGCCGAGCGTCTTTTCCCGACGAGACAACTTTCCAATCGATAATGTCCATACCAACTTCGCGGCAACCGGCGATGGTCTTAGCCTCTGTATCTGGGAGGAGAACTGGGCCGATCTAAAGCGCGGGCTGACGGCGCAGGCACTCGTCGAACGCATCCGCGACTGGTTCGCGCGCACCGCACGCGGCGAGCTCCACCAAGAAGGCCAGTCGCTCGAACCACTGATCCCTTCAACGGCTAACACACTCATCCTGCCATCCGGGGTTCCACCCGAGAAGTGTTACGTCCAAAAGGCCATCGAGAGCGCCGGTCGCTATACACTCCTGCTTGGGGCTTCCGAGACCAGGGATACTGGCTTCGTTGAGTTCTCTCTGTTTCAGGAGACAGTCGAACCTCAGGTGCACGGCGCGCTCCACGCGCGGCCGACGACACTCGGCGAGCTCCGGGATCTTCTAGAGCCAATGGGCACAGATATCTCCAAAAAGCTCGGCGATTGGATAGTCGGGCGGATGGCCGGCAATGACGCGATGGCTGTCCTGCTAATCACCATCCCAAAAAAGAGCTCGGCTGAGGCTGAGGTCGAAGCGTTCGAGGTCATAGCCTTCTCGCCAAACGTAAGACTGCATGAGCTCAGCGTGCTGATTGGGCGAGCCGAACGCACTCCAGAAGGTGCATTGGGCGTCCTCCTGGGCGGTGCCGAACCCGATTTGTCAGCGATCAAACTCCATGGCTGGCGAGTCGTCAATCGCATCGATCGCAGCCTCGCGCGACTCTATTCAGGAAACGCCGCCGAACGCGATTTTAAGCTCGTGGGGATTGGTGCAGGCGCGATCGGCTCGCATGTCATGGCGAATACCACCCGGGCCGGGCTTGGTACTTGGACTGTCGTCGACGACGACGTGTTGCTGCCGCACAATCTCGTGCGGCAGGTCCAAACCAACGATATGATAGGCTGGCCGAAAGCAGAGACTCAGCGCGCTTTGCTCGATGCCATCCTCGACGAAGACGGCTGCAAAGCCATTATCGCAAACATACTCGATTCCGGCAACGAGCGCGCCGCCATCGATGAGGCGCTCGCAGAAGCCGACCTCACGGTCGATTTCAGCGCTTCTCCCGCAGCGCTTGGCTACCTTGCCGATGCCGAACCCGCAGCGCGGGTCGCCAGCCTCTTTTTCAATCCCGACGGATGCGACCTCGTGCTTCTCGCCGAGGACGGGAATCGCAGCGTACGTATCGACGAGATCGAAGCGCAGTATTTTCTCGCTGCGGGAACCTGTCGCCCCTTGATGAGACATCTCGGCAGTGCTCGTCTCGACATGCTGCGCTATGCGAATGCCTGCCAAGATCTCACTAGGCCCCTGCCTCCCTGGCAGGTTCAGACCCTAAGCGGGATTGCTGCCGGCCAACTGGCCACAATTCTGTCCGACGCCGATCGGTCGCGGCTCCACCTTTGGAGACTCAATCCGGAAAATGGGTTGGTCTTGCCTTTCAGTGTCACGGTGTCGCAGGTCTCGCGTCATGCGCTGGCGGACTTTCGGGTCTCGGTCTCTCAAAATGCGGTAGCAGCGATGCGAACGCTGAGAGAACGAGCGGCGCCGAACGAAACAGGCGGGGTTCTTCTCGGTTCCTTCGACCTCTCCCGCAGTGTGCTGCACGTCCTAGACGCGCTTCCCGCTCCGCCCGACAGTCGGCAGTCACCGACATACTTCGAGCGCGGCGCGAAGGATCTTAAGCCGCATGTCGATGCAATCCATCTACGCTCGGCAGGAACCATCCAATATGTCGGCGAATGGCATAGCCATCCAAAGGGCGTGAGCGCCCGACCGAGCGGCGATGACGAAGGAGTATTCGCTTATCTTCAAGCCCATATCGAGCCAACCGGTTCACCCTACGCCATGTTCATATGCGGTGAAGTCGATACTTGGTTCAGGGTTGGCTGGTCGGGCTGCATAAGCGGCGAAGGGACTATCGACCATGCCGCAGGCTGATCCGACCGTTGGGACCCGGCCGGACATCGGCCTTGCGCTGTCAGGCGGTGGATCCCGGGCAATGGCGTTCCATCTTGGGTGCCTGCGCGCCCTTCATGACGAAGGCTTGCTAGACCAAGTCGCTACGATTTCAGCGGTGTCGGGCGGCAGCGTCCTCGCCGCCCTCTACTGCCAAACGCCGGGGGATTTCGCAACCTTCGAAGTGAAGACTCAACAGCTACTTAAGCGTGGATTCTTGCGCCCAGCCATTTTGCAGGCGGTGTCATCTTTCGAGGGATTGAAGGCGCTCGCGAATTTTGCAGCGGTTGGCACTGATCGTCTGCTGGCATTCGTTGTGTGTCGCGTGCTTGGAGGTCTCCGGCTTCGCAAGCGGTTCAAAAGCAGTTGGTTGGCGCAATCTTCGATCCGCCGGAGCGCCAGCCGCACGACAATTTTGCGGAAGGTGTTCAGCCAGGTTTTCGCTCATCAGACTTTGCCGAGCCTGCGGAAGGATCGACCGAAGCTCATCATCGTCGCTTGCGAGCTTCAGACCAAATCGGCGTTCTACTTCGCGGCCGATGCCGTCGGATCGTGGCACTTCGGCTCTGCAGCGCCCGAAGACATGGAGATCGCGCACGCGGTCTCAGCGTCGGCCGCCTATCCGGCGGCGCTACCGCCGCTAGACGAAGTGCTCACGTTCACCAAGAACGATGTCGCCGAATGCCACCGAGTGATCCTCACGGACGGGGGCGTGTATGACAACCTCGCCCTCGCGCCGCTTTGGCCCGGGCGAGACCCAACCATCAGTCTTCACGTCGCGGACTATCCGCGCATTATCGCGTGCCGCGCTGGGTATGGGCTCAAACACGCCGCGCGCCCTGCATTTATGGTCTCAAGGCTAAAAGCCGCTTTCGAAAGTGTTCATGCACGCGCTCAGAACTTCGCCATGAACCGGCTCTATGATCTCCAGCGTGGAGGGGAAATCGAGACATTCCTTCTCCCCTATATCGATCAGAAGGACAGCCTGCTCACTCACGCCCCGGCCGATCTCGTCACCGCGGAGGACGTTGCAGATTATCCGACCGACTTTTCAGCCATGCCCGAGGAATGGATCGACCGTCTCTCCAAACGCGGTGAACAAGTAACCCGGGCACTGGTCAAGCAATACTGGTCGTCGCGCGAACAGGCAGTCGGCGATCCCGTCAGGAACAGCAGCGGTGGCGACCCTTGAAATCTTCAACGTCGCGCATGGCCAATGTTCGTTGATCTCAAGCGACTCCGGCGCGCACATGTTGATCGACTGTGGGCACAATGGAGGTACGGGTTGGCGACCTTCTGAAATGTTGGCTCGTCGTGGAGTCCGTTGGCTCGACGAACTTGTAATTACCAACTGCGACGAAGACCATGCTAGCGATTTACCTCGGCTGCTGGAGACCGTCGACATTGGCTGCCTCACCCGCAACCCAACAGTCTCGGGCAACGAACTCTACCGATTAAAGGCATCTGGGGGCATGGGCGCCGGCATCGCATCGCTCGTCGACATGACAATGCATTTCAACCAGCCAGCGGGTTCACTTGCCGCCTTCGATGGGATGACATGCAGGATATTCTGGAACAGTTATCCTTACGATTTCGAAGACGAGAACAACCTCAGCCTGGTGCTGGTGATGCGCTGGCCGGGCCGGCTAGGCATACCGGGCTTCTCGATATTGTACGGCGGTGACATGGAGAGGGAAGGTTGGCTGCGCCTTCTTGATCGATCTGACTTTCGCCGAGAAATGCACGACATTAACGTCTTTGTGGCGTCGCACCACGGTCGCTACAATGGGTACTGTCCCGAGTTGTTCGAATGGACCGGTCTACAACCAGACATCTTTGTGGTCTCGGACTGCGGTATCCAGCACGCAACGCAAGAAACCATCGCGCTATATCGGCACCGTGCACGCGGCATCGAACACAACGGGACGCTGCGCCGCGTCATCACCACTCGACGAGATGGCTGGATACGCTTTCATATTTACGACGGACGAGCGCGCCTGCTGACCTCGAGCACATAGCGGCATGCTCTCAGCGGCAGCTTTTGGGACCCGATGCGCTCAAGCAGAACGGCAGAAAATGGGGCGCATTGCCGCCGTTGGCGCTCCTGACTGATCGGCAGGCCTCTGGGCGAAAGCTCTGTCATCAAAGGATCGGGAGAAAAAATCCGAAAAAGGTTCTGCGAAGTGACGACTGCTCCCGCTTTATGCCCGCCAATCTCCGTCTAGGATATGCAATGACATATGTAAAGCCGACCATATATGTCTTTGCATATTTTCCTTGCTATTCTCACGGATGATCGTATATGCTAAAATATATAACAGTCGATCAGCATATGCAGAAACCTATTTATGAGTACGGCAATCGAAGACATCGCCGCAAGCATCAAAGCGGCTCGGATAGCAAAAGGCTTTACCCAGAAAGAGCTGGGTGAGCGGGTGGGCTTGCCTCAAAGCCATATCTCCAAAATCGAAGGTGGCAATGTAGACCTACAGATTTCCAGCCTTGTCGAAATAGCGCGCGCGCTCGACCTCGAGCTGAAGCTTGTGCCTCGAAAGACCGTACCGGCGATCGAAGGCGTTTTGCGATCACAGCGCGAAAGAAGCGAGACAAGCCGAACGCTCGCAACGATTGCCGAAACCAACCGGTTCGCCGAGCGAGTACGGGAGAGCTATCCGAGCGTCACCGAAGTGACCGAGCTTCAAAGCGCACTTAAGGATATCCAGGCCGTTAATTTCACTCCCGAAACGCTCAAAGCCATCGAGCAAGCCTTGCAGCCCGTCGCTCATCTGAAAAAGCATCTCCAGGATCTCGGCTGGGCGCTTGAGCAGCAAGAGGGAAGGAAGAAACTCGCCCAACAGGTCGCGGCATCCACACGGGCACTCCAACACGTCAGAAACCTGCAGGTTCACGCAATCGATCGAGGTAGTGCCCGCAGACGGCCTGCTTACCGGCTTGAGGACGACGCCACATGATCGACGCAGCGGCTCTCGATATCTTTCTGGGTAAGACGCGCGTTGGAACCATTGCGCGCCTCGATGGAGATGCGAGCATCTTCACATTCGACGAAGTCTACCTTTCCGACCAGGAGCGGCCGACGCTGTCGCTGGCCTACAAGGACGCGAACGGCGAAATCATTGCGGACACACGCAGCTATCGAACGAAAATCGAGCCGTTCTTCTCCAACCTCCTTCCCGAAGGCACGCTTCGCGACTATCTGGCCCGCCGCGCGGGCGTGAAAGCCGTGCGCGAGTACCACCTTCTCACACAGCTCGGACACGATCTTCCCGGCGCAGTGCGCGCCGTCGCCGTCGATGCCGAGGAAACGGAGGCCGACGAGCTAGATGAAGAAGCGGCGGGGAAGCAGGCAGAGCGCGCGCTGCGCTTCTCGCTTGCCGGCGTGCAACTCAAATTCTCGGCTATCAAAGCCCAGGGCAAGAATGGCGGACTGACGATCCCAGTCACAGGCAGCGGCGGCGACTGGATCGTCAAGCTGCCCTCTGCGAGACATCCGGACGTGCCCGAGGCTGAATTCGCAGCGATGAAACTGGCAGCAAAGATCGGGATCGACGTACCTGAAATCGACCTTGTGCCTCTCGATCAGATCGATGGCATACCCGAAGGCATCACCCGCTACGGAAAATCCGCTTTTGCCATCCGGCGCTTCGACCGGGGGGAAGAGGGACCCGTGCACACCGAAGACTTCGCCCAGGTGTTCGGTGTCTTTGCAGACGATAAATACGAGAATGCGAGCTACCGCCAGATTCTCAGTGTCCTGGCGATCGAGACCGACGAACAAAGCGTGGTCGAATTCGTCCGCCGGCTCACCTACTCGGTGCTGATCGGCAATGGCGACATGCACCTCAAGAACTGGTCATTGATTTATCCGGACCGGCGCAACGCGCTGCTGGCACCTGCCTATGACCTGCTTTCGACGCTCGCCTATATCCCAGGCGACGATGCTGCGCTCAAGTTTCATAGCTCGCGCGAGTGGGCGTCCTACACCTATGATGAACTCGAAGCGATCGCCGACAAGGCAAGGCTGCCTGCCAAGCTGATCACCGCGACAGCGAAGGATGTCGTTGCACAGTTCGACGACGCCTGGAGCAGCGAAAGCGGACACCTGCCCTTCCCCGATGACGTGCGAAGCGCGATTGAGAGGCATCGCAAGACTCTTGCGATCTGAGAGCGGTTCCGAAATCCGGCCGTTCGCGTGTAAGCACCACACGGATCAGCTGCCGGGCCCAATTCGTCAGAAAATCTGGCACATAGCGGCCCTTCAAATCCCGAAATCCAGCGTCTTGCTCTTGCTTCGGGCGAGTTCCTTTTCGGCCTTGTTGGCCTCTTCCGGTTTTGGCCGATCAAGTTCGCCGTTATTCTTTTCTGTCGCAACCACCTGTGCGGTGACCTCGAGGGCCGAGGCCTTCTCGCCTTTGTTGCGTGCCACGGCTGCTCCGAGCCTGTCCGAACTGTCGACGACCAGTGTCAGGTGATCGCGAAGCCTCGTGATCGTCACCAGGAACGTCTTCTGGTTCGACAGGTTGCGCTCGCGGCTGTCCATGACGGCTATGCCGCGATCGGATGTCAGACCCTGCGCCATGTGGGCGTTGAGCGCATAGGCAAGATCGATCCGCTTCAGCATCGGATCGTCCTTTTTGAGCTCGACTTGGTCTCCCTTGGAAGTTTCGAAAGTGACCTTCCCGCCAACAACGGCAACCACCCTGGCCTGGTCGGCATTGAAGAGGCCGCGGCGATGATCGTTGCGGGTCCATCGGATCCGGTCGCCTTTATGGATCTCGAGCTTCCTCGGCTCATGCAAGGTCAGATTCTGGTCGCCCTTCCCTGCCCTGATCCGCGCGGGATCGAACCGGAACCGCTTGCCGCGCTTGTCCGCAACTTCGACCTGCCTGCCCTTCCGGTCCTGTCCCAGGACACGATACTCGCCCGCTGACAGTCCCAGGGCCTGTTGCTTTCTCGAGACCTCGAGAACCCGGCCAGGCTGATAGGCCGAGAGATGTCGCAGCTCCTCGCGGGTCGCGTTGACGCGGTCCAGCACTCCGAGCTCGGCCTTGCCCGGACCGATCTCGCCATTGGCGAGAAGTCCTTGCTGGACAGCAGCATTGACCGCTGAGCGGATTGCACGGCCCGAGGCGTAGATCGATGTCCGCGCACGGGCGTCCTTGTCGAGCGCTAACCAGGTCTCAGCAGCGACCAGCGCGCCATCGCCCCTGCCCTCGACCGTGTGCGGCTGCAGGTGACGCAGCGCCGTGCGCACATCACCCGCCTGCGCTGCTGCCTGCGCCTCGCGAACGACAGGGTCGCGGGCGCGCAGGTTGGTCGCCATTTCAGCGCTTGCCATACCCGTCCGCTGCAGGAGCGCGAAAGGTTTGCCCGCATCGACTGCGCCGAGCTGCTTGCGGTCCCCCATCAGGACCAGGCGGTGAACGCCAGCCAGATTGGCAAGGCGGGCGAGCTTTTCCTTGTCCTCGTTCGAGACCATCGATGCTTCGTCGAGCACGAGCACATGGTCCTTCAGCGCTGCCTTTGCCTCCAAACGCAGCACCGCGTTACCGGGATCGTCGAGCAGCTTGTTCCAGCCACCAAGGAACCGGGCCAGCGTCTGCGAGGCTATACCGGTGTCGCGTTCGAGCATCTGGACGAGCGTGTTCTGGATCGCGAGCCCGATGACCGGGCGGCCCTCGTCGCGCAACACCGCGGCGACGGGCTTCAAAACACTGCTTTTGCCGGCCCCTGCAATTCCCTGGACCGCGATCGTTCGATCCTCGGACGTCAGGATCAGCTTCGCCGCCCCGAGCTGACCCTCGTTGAGACGGAACCCCTGCCCTGTCATTGCAGCGGCCTGGACACGATCAGTCGCGCTTTTCGGCTCAACTGCAGATGAGCTCGCACCCTTGCCGGCGGCAACCTCGGACACGATCCGCTGCTCGGTCAGCACCTCGTCACGCGAGGCGAGCCAGCCCTTGTGCTCTCCCATCCCTGCTATGAGCTCGCCAGAGCGCACCAAGGCGCGGGTCCGTTTCTCGATATCAGCAATCGTCGCTGGCAACCCGAAATCGAGCGCAGCCTTGTAGAGCGCGGTGCGCTCGAAGGCAGCCTCGCGCTGCGAAAGATGACGCACCGCCGAAGCGACGGCCTGTGCCGCTGCGATCGTCTCACGGTCCTGTCTGAGGACCGACTTGGGCACAAGCGGATCAGCCGGATCGCCCCTGACATGCGCGGCGAAGCGTCCCAGCCATGCGCGCCCGCGCTCGACAAGCGAGCCGAACCTGCCAGTTTCGATCGACTGTTTCAGTGTACGGGTCCGGGCCCGCTCGACCAAGGGCGCGAGGTCCAACCCGATCGATTTCGCGGTTTCGCTCCAGAGCTTGCCCAAGGTTTCGCGGTCCTCGATCGTGTCCTTGCTGGCGCGCGTATCGAGCGCGGCGATGCGGCCTGCTTCAAGACCAGGACCGCGCCGCGCATCGAGCACTTCCTGGCGGCGGCTCGAGAACGCCATGACCTGTTCGCGGGTGATACCGCGCGCCTCGAAATTGCCGTGCTTGAGGGTCGGTCCCGGCTCATAGCCGAGCTTTTCGACCGCGACACGGAAGCGCGCCATCGCGATAGTATTGAGCGTGGTGTTGAGCTGCCAGAGCCGGTCATTCTTGAGCGTACGCCACTTCCCGTCCTTGCCTTGCGTGACATTGGCGATGACCGCGTGGAAATGGAGGTTCGGCTCCTGGTTGCGGTTGGTGTCGTGCTGGAACAGGCCGATCGCAAGGTTCCCGGTGGCCTGCGTTACGATCTTGCCTTTCTCCACCATCCGGGTCTCGGCCGCATTCTTCTCAGCCCAGTCCAGCGCTTCGAGGACGGCTTCGCGGTAGGCGGCGATGATCCGCTCGTCGTTCCCCACAAGTGCCAGCAGCGACCAGCTCTTGGGGACGGAGAAGGTGAGGTCTGTACCCGGACGGTGTACCTGTCCGGGATTGCCGACGTTGCTGCCGTCGGGCAGCTCGCCGCGCAGCAACGCATCGAACGCTTGGGCCTCGACCTTGCCATCGAGACCAAGGCGCTTTGCACCCTCGCCCACCCACTGGCCCGAGCGGTCGGCATCGGCGCTCGCGTAGTAATTGTCCGATGCGAAGTAGCTCGCCGCCGCCGAAGGCGAGCGGACATTGGCGACGGAAAGCATGGGCTGGGATCACTTTCTCTTGGCCCTCGTCCCCTCCCCGGTTGAGCGTCACATATCCGGATCGAAGTCCCCGTAATCGTGACCATGGTCCTGCCCCTGATCGGCATCGCGACCCTGCTTCGCTGCACCGCCAAGCAGCGACTTCTGCTGCTCTTCCTGGAGCCTCTGGTCGGCCTTGCCGCGCGCGACCTGTGCTCGCTGATGCGCTGCGGGATCGGGAATATCGGATCTGGCGGAAGGCACAGCCCGTTGCTCCATGCCGCGGTGCTCCTCAGCTTTCGAAGACAGAGGGAGTTCGGATTGAGCCGGCCGCTGAGGGTCCGATGTCGCCTTTTTCCCTCGCGCATTCGGATCGCGACGCTTGCTTGTCTGGTCCGGTCGAGCCTGATCGCCCTTGTTGCTGCGACGGGTCCGGCGCAGTTCTTTTTTGTCTTCCTTGTCGGCTTTCTTTTCAGCGCTGTCGGAGCGATCGTGCGCGTCCCTCATCCGGCGAGGATCACCATCATTGTCGCCTGTTTCAGAGGCTGCTCCGGCACCGCCCCCTGCTCCATCTTTACCATCAGAGTGCCGGGTCTGCGGCGGTGGCTTCGGCATATCGCGGGGAATGAAGCCTTCGGCTACCCGAGGCCAGTTGCGCGGTGCGAGAACCACGGGTGCCGCCGGAAATCCTTCGGGAAACTTGATGAAACCATGAAGGTTCTTGAGCTTCATCAGCTCGTCAGGAAGCAGCAACGGAACGACCTGGCGCCGGGGCGTCAGGCTCACCGCGTCACGCGCATTGTTGTAGCCGTAGCTGTAACCTTCCTCCATCTCGCGAACCTCGCGGTGGCCGATGATATCGGAACACCAGGTGGCGGTCTCGCGATCTGCTGTGCCAAGGATCAGCTTGGTGCGGGCAAGCGAGGAGAGGGTCATCGCCATGTTCTCACCGTAGACATCCTTGAGCTTGGCAAAGGCATGAATCCCGGTGACGATCGCGCCCCCGAAATTGCGCGCGGTCTGGAGGCCCTTTTCGAGTGAAGGGAGACGATGCAGGGCGCCCAGTTCGTCGATCAGGAACCAGAGCCTGATGTCCCGCGAGCGCTGGCCCGCCATCAGCGTATTGATCGCGGTATCGAGCCACAGCGTGAGCAACTGCGAGAGCACGCTCATGTCGATGTAGCGGGCAGACAGGAACAGGATCGAGCCCGGTCCTCCTGCCCCATTGATCCACTCGCGGACCGAAAAGGGCTTCCCGTCTTCGGGCAGCATCTGGAGCGCCTTGGCATTGACATTGAACACTGCACGCACCGATTCCGCCATGCGCGCCGCGCTCGGCGTGCTGATGGGACCGGCCATGGTATCTTCGACGAGACGGTGCAGATCGGAGAGATCGGCGTTCATGAGTTCGTGGGCCAGCGCGGCGTTGGTGCCCCGCCCTGCTTCGGCGAGCTTTAGACAGGTCTCGACGAACAGCGTGCGCGCGGCGAGCACCCAGAACTGTTCGGCGCCGCCCCCATCATGCGGGACGAGCGACTCTGCTGCGGCATGAAATTCGGCACGCGTGGAGCAATCGTTGAAGACGCTCCAGGCGGGACAGCGCGCGTCGAGCGGGTTGAGGATAACATCGCGCTCGGGATCGTAGAAGGTTTCGACAAAGGCCCCGGTAAGGTCGAAAATGACCGCGCGTTCGCCCCGTTCGCGGATCTCCCTGGTGAGTTCAGTTAGGACAACGGTCTTGCCTGTCCCGGTTGTGCCAACAAGCATCGCATGACTCTGCTCAAGCCGCCATGGCCAGCTGACACCAGCGAGATGCGCGGGTGAATAGAAGCCCGCATTCCGCAGCGAAGCCGACCCGGCCAGACGCCAGCGCCAGCCCAAAGCATCGCCATATTCGCGGGAACGGGCATCGCGGTTGTGCGCAGCGATCTCGCGGCTAAGGTCGCGCAAGGTAGCGAGCTCGGCTCCGCGCACATGCTTCTTTTGTTTCGACTTCTCGCCGAAGCGTTCGGCAACCCACCAGAAAAGCGCGCAGAGCGGCGCAAGAATGAACCCTGCAAGCCACAAGGCGCTGATCACCGCACTCCGGAAAAGCGCGACCGCTTCGCGCATCGGCGGGTAATCGGTGACCACGGAAATGGGAAATGCGACGAGGCTACCATCGGCCAGCTTGAGGTTCACAAGCTTGTCCGGATCGAACTCCATGAAGGCATAGCCAGAGGCATAGGCATGCATCCACAGGAGGTAGACCTGGTAGTCATCTAGCGCGCTGCTTACGTCCCAATAGACCAGCCCGAGAACGACCAGGAGTGTCACGATCAGGGGTCCCTTGAGGCCCGCGGCAAACATGAAGCCGAAATGCCCGAGGAGCTGGCTGCCGCGGGTGAAGTTGACGAGATTATGCTTCATCATCGCCTCCCATGGGTCGGGGTGCAACGATACCGAGGCGCTCCAGCCGGCGCTGGTAGGCTGCGACCGTTCTGTCGCGCAGTGTGCTGTCGGGATGATGCGTAAGCAGCGCATCCAATGCGACCGTGATGAAGATGTTCTGGCGCACCGGATCGGTCGCCGGCGTCCTCAGATCAGCTTCGGTCGCGCGCTGCCAGGCATCGAAGATGCAATCGCAAACAACGATACTCGCGCTGACCCTGCGCTCGTCGGCTTGTTTCCTGATCCATTCGGCGATCAGGGGCGTGACATAGGTCACGAACCGGTGGTGTCTTTGCATTTTTCCAAGTTCCTTGTGTTCAAAGAACCTGGCTCACCCTTCGAAAGGCAAGTGCCACTCTAGGCCGCAGCATGGGGTGTAGGAAAACGGAAAATTCACACAGCTTTTCAGCAGATTAAACGGATCTGTGCCGACTCGGCACGGACGAGCGAGCAACTGGGCCGCATCCGGCACGGAAGATGGTATCGGCGAATTTTCGTGAATTCGCGAAGCAATTCCACGCCTTGCATTGCAGCACCCGCTGCGTACGGTGTGCCAATTCTGTTCCCCATTGCGCGGCGAGATCCAGTGATCATGGTCGCTCCTTTCTCGAAGGCATTTTCCAACTGAGCCCTCGGAGGCGCGAGCATCCAGTTCGCGACCGTTATTGAGCCTGATCTGCGTTTGAATGAATACCACGCACAAGGTCCGCACCCCCGCAAAGGCTGCGGCAAAGGAGCGCGTGCGGTGCCCGGGACCGGGGCCTGTCGGTTCCCGCGTCACCGCGCCGGTCCGGCCCGCTGCCGCTCGGGAGTGCGCGCGGGGCCCAGAACAAAAATGGCCGCGCCCGCAGGAGCACCGCCGAAGGCGGGGCGGGACCGAGCGCGACCCCAGCCCCGCTCCGCTCCGCTTTTCGACCCGCTCCAGGAAAAGCAAACACGAAAAAAGGGCAGGAACCGTCACCGGCTCCTGCCCTCGTATGGTCGTCAGTATTCGTCCAGCATGGCCCCATGGACCGTGTGCACCACGCGGCTGGCGAGGTGCGCAGGCAGTGCGTTGTAGTCACCCTCGTCCAGGGCGAAATAGCCCAGGTCTTCATCTTCCACCACGTGCTGGTCGAAGAAACTGTGCTGGGCGCGCCTTTCGGCAACTGCAAGCGCTTCGAAATAGCTGTGCGCGTTCATGTCCAAGGTGCTGACTGTAGTCATGATATCCTCCTGAAACCTGTCGCTGAGACGACAGGAAACAGGCGGAGGGGCATGGGGCCGGCGGGTCAGGGATCGCCCCGAGGGCGACCGCGAAGCGGCGGTGGGGGCAACGATTTTGTCGGACCAGAGCAAAGCGCAGGGGAGGCAAAATGGTGGGGCCCCGCCGTCCTTGACGCGCCGGCCCCATGCCCATCACCCTTGGAATTCGGTGAGCCAGCCCCCTCCCCCGCTCCATTACGTAGTGCAAGGGACGACCTGCGCGATTGGACTTTCCTACAGGCTGTGCCCGGGTGCATGTTGATCGATGGGAGGATCCACCGAGGGGTGCAGGAAAGGAACCCCGATGCCAACCAAACGAAGCGCTGTCGCAGCACTCCGGAAACTCGAAGCCGACCGACTGGCACTCGCCGAGCGCCAGAAGCAACTTGAGGAGCAAGCCGCCCTTGAACTGGGCCGCATCATCCTAGGCACGGGACTTGAGACCTTCTCGAAGAAGGCGCTCGCAAGAGTTGCCGGAGAGCTTGGAAAGCTGGGCGAAGAGGCGTCTCTGCAGAGGCTGCTTCCACCGGCTCGCTCATCTTCTCGCACCGAACAGTCATCGGGAGAGTAGGAACAGCAAGAAGGGGCCCTGTCCGGTAGGACAGGACCCCTTCAGGAGGGAGGCCGACGGGAGAGTTCAGTCGATCTCGGGAGCGTCGGTGTTGTCGTTGTCGTCACTCGAGCCGTTACCGCGGGAGAGGAAGTCGACCTTGTCGGCGAGGATCTCGGTGCCGTAGCGCGTGACGCCGTCCTTGTCCTCCCACTGGGTGTAGTGGATGCGGCCCTGGACCGATACCAGTTGGCCCTTGGAGCAGTACTGGCCGACGGTCTTGGCGAGGCCGTTGAAGCAGGTCACGCGGTGGAACTCGCTTTCCTTGGCGGTGTAGCCGTTCTCGTCCTTGTAGGTCTTGCCGTCCTTGTCGCGCGCAGGGCGATCGGTGACGACGGTGATCCCGGTGACATTGGTGCCGCCCTTGGTCTCGCGGGTGTCGGGATCGCGAGCGATGCGGCCGGTGAGGATTGCGATATTGGTCATGGTTGTATTCCTTCAGTTCCTCAAACCGGAGACCATCTCCGGCTTGCGAACATCTGAAAGAAGCAGGGCATGGGAGGACTGCACCGCAGGAGCAAAGCTCCAAGGGAAACCTGTTCATGACGGGTGGTGCGGGCAGGCAGCGCAGCTGCCAACACGGCCGGAAAGGAACGGGTTGCGGCTCCTCAGCTGACCTGGTTCAGGACTGTTCGCGAAGAAAGCCGGATGGGTATCAGGTGCGGGTCTGAAGGTGCCAAGACCGAGCTGCAATCAACTTACCCCATCGCCCTCCGATGCCGCCAGAAGATCCATGAAGTTGCGGGCTGCCTCCCGGTCTTCCTCGCTTTCGAACGCCACATCGAGATCGGGGGCGGACCCGAACATGTGCAGGAACGACCACAGCGCAAAGCGCTTGCCCCGGTCCTTCTCAAGGCCGAGATCGACCCGGCAATGCTCAATGCCGGCTGCAAAGGTGTCGGGAGAAACCCCGGAGAGGTCGGTGGTGGCAAAGTAGCGCTGCAGCAGATCGTCAAGTTGCATGACCGGTCCATAGTAGGGTCGGCGCCGAATGCACATCCAGGCAATTCAGATATGGATGACGAAGGGCCCTCAGGCCCCTGGAGAGGTACCCAAGAGGCCGCGACGATCGACGACGGTGATACGGCGCGCCTTGGCATCGATGACAAGCCGTTCGGTTACACCATTGCCCGGAAAGGCGACGACGTAACGCGGACCCAGCGAAAGCATCTGCTCGTTGCGCTTGAACCCGGCGCGGGCACCGAGACGACGATCGAGCGAATAAGTCAGCTGCTGGACTTCGCGGCGTTCGGCCCAGCTGGCGGCCAGGCGATCGGCACCCTTGCCGTCGCCGCCATGGACCAGGAAGAGATCGGGAACCGCATCGCGAACCTTGTCCAGCGTTGCCCAGATATTGTCGGCATAAACGCGCGCGTCCTCGGCGCTCTCGAAGGTCTGACGACCACCGGCAAAGACGATTGGAGTTCCTTCCGGGATCAGGGCATGACGCCGGTTCTCGGCACGCGCGCGGAGGAAATCGCGGGCATCGATCACAGCCGAGGTAAGGTGGCGCGAATGGCTCGTGCGCGAGCCGGAAACGGGCTTCCACGAGGAACCGGTCTCGTCGCGATAGAGTGCTGCCGCAGCCTCGCGCATCTGTTCGAAGGCCAGCATGCTGGCTTCGGCAGCCTGCGCGCGCTCGACCTGCTCTTCCAGATTGCTCGAATGCACTTCGGAGCCATCGGCTGATGCGAGGAGGACCCGGATCTCGTCGCTCGCCCGGTCAAGCTGAGCGGACTTCCGGCTGGCGGCACGGTGAAAGAGATTGACCACGCCCCATGCAATGTCCTCGGCATCGGCCTCCAGGGCCGTGTCGGAAAACATCGCGAAAAGATCGGACCAGACTGCAGCGAGGGTGTGCTCGATCGCGTCCTCGCAGGGAAAGTCGGTTTCGTTGAAGGGAGCTGGCCTGATGCTGAGGCCTGAAAGGTCAAGGCCGCTCAACTGGTCGATGAAGCTGTCGTACATGGGGTGTCTCCTGATCGCGGGGACAAGGAAAGGAGGCACCATTGCCTCGGCCCTGTCCGCCGGAGCCCGATCAGGGCCGGGAGAAGGGGCGTGACGCACCGCGCAGCGGCAAACCTGCGGCCCTAGGCTGGCGCGGGCAACACGGGCCGACGGGCCGCAGGTTGCGGCGCGCCCCGACCGGCCAAGGGCCTCTCCCGGCGGACTGGGACGAGGCAGGATCAGGCCCCGGTGTCACAGGTGGATCGGGAGCGCTCGAAGATCGCTTCGCCATTCGAGAACCGACCGACCATGCGCAGCTCACCGAACAATTCGATGAACCTTGCCGACACCTGGTCGAGCCAGTGCCGTGCCCTCGCCGCTCGTGGGATGTAGAAATCGGCCTCCCAGTACCGGGCATCATCGCGTTCGGCGAGCCAGATCGCCGCGAGCCCGCAATAGGTCGATATGCCGCATTCGGCGAAGGCGTTGCGCAGGAGGATACGGTCCTCGCGGCCGCGCCATCCCTCGAAGCGCTCGAATGAAGGAAAGGTCGCCTTTGTGGTATCGATGACCTCGTCGACAAGGCACTCGTAGGCCCAGTCGACATCGTCGTCTTCGCCGTCATCAAGCAGGCGAAAGGCAACCACGGAGCCGGTTGGATAGCTGACGGAACGTCCCATCGCACTGCTCCTCAGGCTGCATCAGCGAGATCGATGTCGGTCTCGCCTTCGTTAGATTGCTGGCCACCCAGTTCGAGCAACAGGCTTGCCGCTTCCTCGGCCTTTGCTGCAGCCGTCAGGATCGCGCGCTCGTCCGATTTGAGGATCTTGAGCCAGGACGCGATGTAGCTGGCGTGATGGTCGAGATGGGTAACGGGAAGACCCAGTTCTGCCCCGAGAATGGCCGAGGAAAGTTCGGCGATCAGTTCCTCGGCAGCATAGGCGTCGCTTCCGAAGCGGTTCTTGAGATCGCGGTCGAGCCGCGAGGAATGCCCCGTCCAGTGCGACAGCTCGTGCGAGAGCGTCGCGTAATAGTGGTCATAAGCTTCGAATAGCTCGGCCGGCGGCATGGTGACGCGGTCGCGCAGCGGCTCGTAATAGGCCTGGGCGCCATGATGGCGCAGGTCAGCGCCGATCTCGGCGAAAAAGGTATCAAGCCGCTCTTCGCGTCCTTCGGGCTCAAGCGCGGCAACCAATGGTTTGGGGTGATAGAATGTGGGGAGGCCATCGCACTGATCGGCATTGAACACGGCATAGGCCTTGAGCACGCGCCGGTTCTCGGTGTCGGCCTCGCCTTCGGCGTTCTCAACCTCCTTGGTGTAGCTCTTGTAGAAGATTGCGATGGTCGACTTTTCGCCCTTGCGGACCTGACCCCCGAGCGCCTGACATTGGCGATAGGTCATCCAGTAGGGCGATGCGTAGCCGCAGCCATCGGCCACCATCCACAACCAGAAGGTGTTCATGCCGCGATAGGGCGTCCCGCAGGAGCGCAAGGGCCGGGAGACCGGCACACCGCGCCATGGCTTGACCCAGGGCTTAGTGCCCTGTTCGAGCTTTTCGATAATGGCGGCGGTGATGCGCTGGGCTGGCGAAGCAGAGGCAGTGCGGCGGGACTTGGTCATGGGAGTTCTCCTGAACGCCGGGACGGGCATGCCCCGGTTCAGGAAGAGCAAAGCTCCCTCTGCTCTAGCACTTGATGGCGCCTTTGCGCCCAAATTTGGAATGGTCGTGATGAAGGAGGCTGATCCTAACAGCATATGTCGGGGCCTCAGCCTGACGGAAGCACCTCACCCATCAATACTGTGTTCAGTCCTTTCGAACGCCCCTTGGAGGTCCGCCGGCATCTGAGTCCGGTTGTGCTAGCGGTGCCTCAGGAGGCCCAGTGGAAGACGTGTCCGAAGAGCCGACCACCGGATGGTCGTCTTCCGGCAACGCTTCTCTACTTTCACCAGAGACCTCTCCGGTGGCTTCGGCAGCAATTGTTGCTGCGGCCGTCGGAGTATCTTTGAGCGACCCGTCGACATCGTCAATCGTCCAATCAACTGCATAGAAGATTGGGTCGAGCGCGAGCAGGAGCACGAACGCCGCGAATGCGCGGATGAGATGTTCGTGGGTAACCTTGATGCAGGTGACCTTCCGGTTGACTGCGTTTCTCGACCGGCGGGAAGCGAGCAGTGTGCTGCGTGTCAGCCTGCGGAGCGGTTGACGCGTGCTCCAAGCAGCCGCGATCTCTCCTTCCACGACCCGCTCGAAGCCCGAAACCTGCAATGTTCGGAACGCGTGGTATCCCGCAGCCGCCAAGTAGATCGTGGCCACGCTCAGGACGAGCAGTTTCAACCAAGTCGGGGCCGGACCAGCTCGTTCCTCCCAAGTCGCCGCCTGGAACGCGATGATAAGAGGGACCAGCGCCGCGAGAACGGCGAGATAGGTCGTAGCCTTTGTTTCAGCAGTGCGGACCCTAGCGGTCTCGGCATCGGCCACGCGTTGGGCCTCCGCAAGCGCGCGGGCGGGATCGTTGTTGAACTTGGCAGACTCGATGGCGGCGATATCGTTGGCGAGGCCTTCGTTCTGTGCTTTGTTCTCAGCGTCCGACAGAGGCTCGGCATAGGGGAACAGGAAGTCGCGGAGATTCATCGTACCAGGCCCGAAACGATAGCTTCTGCGATCCGAGCGCCGGTGCGTTGCTCAATCCAAGCCCATTGGCCGTTTGGATTAGCCTCGAGGAACCAGAAAGTGCCGTCAGGATCTTCGACGAGATCAATCGCAGAGTACCGCAGATCGAGAGAACGCGTAACTGCGACGCAGGCCTTTTCGACCTCGTGAGGCAGAGTGAAAGCGCGATGCTCCAAGTCCGTCCGCACGCCCTTGCGCCAGTCGACACTTGTTTCTTCGTGCGCCTGCGATTCGATCATGGTCGCGAACACTTGGTCGTCGACGACTATAACGCGCACATCCGCACGCTTGGGTACCTCACTCTGCAGGATCACCGGTGCGCTTTCGATTCCAGTCAGCCCGTTGTCCTGTTCGATTCGCGAGGTGAAAACGACTTTGCCGGCGCCCCCGTCTTCGATGAGTGCATGGCGTAGCGGCTTCGCCACGATTGCACCGTCCGCCAAGAAGTTCTTCGCATGCTCAGCATCGTTTGTAATCAGAGTCCGCGGAACCTGCAGCCCTTCCGCGCGTGCAACGGCAAGCTGTCTTGGTTTGTCCTCAGCTCGCAGTATCGCAAAGGGACAATTGAGCCACCGCCCTTCGAGCGCGTTCCACACGCTCCTTAGTATGGCTGACCATTCCGCCTGCATATAGGCAGCGGTTGACGGCGCATTATGGGGGATTTCCGGCGGAAGGGGGCGGCGGTAATAGGCGCCGGTCACCTCGCTGAGTTCAAGTTCGCGTGTTCGATTGACGAGGCGCATACAGGATGGATCACCGTTCGGCAGTAAGACGCGGTATTCAAGCATGTCCTCAGTGTTGAGCCTGTGGAACACCACGGCCCTACGCTCAAGCTCAAGGGCTATGAAATCCGTAGTCACGTCGCGCCTGTTGGTGGCCAGAAGGACGGTCATCGGGGCCGTTCAGATCAACATTCCAGCTTGGTCGTCAGTCTCTTGCTGGACATCGGTCTTTGTCTGCAGCTCAGGGAGTGCAAGCGATGCATCTTGATCGTCCGCCTCCTGCCTAACCTTGGTCAGCGTAGAGGTCTCCGCCATCGGGGCCAAGCTCTGGTCTTGGTCGTCGGCCTCTTGCTGTACCTCGGTCAATGTCCTTGTCCCTCCGAACGCCATCATGTCATGGTCTTGGTCGTCCGTCTCCTGCCGCACGCGGGTTGTGGTCGACGTCTCTCCCAAGACGCCGCGCGCTTGGTCGTCGTCGTCCGCCTCTACTTGGGTCATGGTCTTAGTGTGGGTCTGGCCTAACATCGTTGCCCCGGCCTCGACGATCGGGATCTCGACGCCCTCGGCCTCGACGACCCACATCTGGCGACGGTCGCTGTAACGACCGCGCAACTCCTCGACTTCCCCACTTCGCTCAGTGGCGAACCCCATTAGGAATGGCTCAGCTCGTCGCGTCAGGGTATTCGTCGTCATTCCTGCTTTCGTTCCCTTCTTGTCAGGTGCTTGTATCGCTCCGCACATGTGGTGGCGATCGTGGTTCTCGTGATCGCTACACCCTTTCTCTAGAAGCCAAAAAAATCAATACAGCGGCACATTTATCTCCTGCTTTTGGCGTCTGATCATCTAGCGGGAGTGGTCATCTATCGAACCGATATCTGACATGAAAGGGCGGCCCGTCCCGATTGGGACGGACCGCCTGCCGAGTGACCTGGACCTGTCAGGAGGGGTCAGGCAGCCTGCTCGGCAATCTCGTCAGTTTCTTCGGCGTTGACCGCCTCGCCTCCTTCGTGGTCGGCCAATTCGACTTCTTCGGAACCGGCAAAACGCATAAATGTCGGCACCCAGGCCTGTGCCCGTTCTTTAATCTCAGCCTCTCCGATGAAGTTGCCGGAGAAGATGCGCTCGGCAGCGCTCGCCAGTTCGGCCTTCTTGGAGGCTGCATAGCGACTGACCAGTTCGGGACCGCCGGCGGCATCGAGCGCCTCGAGCGTGCGGGCCTTAGCCACCCGGTCGAAGTAGTTGTTCGCCGTGGGACGCCACCAATGCGCGGTCTCGATTTCGAGGAGCGAGCCGAGCGCCTCGTGCATCGGCACCGAACGCTCGCCTCCGCAGGACAGGCTGGCAACGAGTGTGCGCGAGACGACATGACCAAGCCATGCCGAGCGCGCCTCGTCGGAAAGTGCCCGGAACCTGGCAAACCGCTCGACATCGCTCTCGCCAGCACGCCAGCTTTCATCGAGCGACCCCGCGAATTTGGCCAGAGCAGCACTCGCCGGCGCATCCTTGGCCTCAAACCCGGTGACCGGGCCGGACGCTACCGATCCGACAAGCGTCGACGCTTTCCTGGCGCGCCAATCATGCCCATCGGCATCGGCAAGCGTGAAGACCATGAAGTCGAGCGCCAGTGCCGGATCGTTGGCCAGATGGATGGCCAGGATATCGCGGCGTTGCATCGCGAGCTCGTCGAGCAGGCGCTGCGACAACGAGCTTCCCGTGGGCTTCGCCGGACCGTTCTCTTCAATGGCCTCGACCACACCTTCGTCAGCGATGACCTCGGTCTCGGTGTAGAATTGTGGGACCAAGGTCGGCTCGCCATTGCGCGAGAGGACGAGGAAGGCACCGGCCTCGGATTTCAGTTCGTCGGCGAGCACTGGCGGCCGGTCATTGAGAGCGCGCATGGCGCGGTCGATCGAGACAAGTTCTTCTTCCGCTTTGGCGACCTCGCTTTCGTCGCTGTCCTCATCTTCGAGGATGGCCGCCGTCCGGTCGTAGTCGGCTTCAAGGTCGCTGAGCTCGCGGGCCTCCTCTTCGGTTAGCGGAGCCGGTTCGCATGGGAGCCGATTGAGGCCTTCGACGAGATCGTGGCTGACATAGTTCCCAAGCGTCGGTCGCACCCAGGCAAGTCCGTGTTCTTCAGCGACCCTTTTCGCAGCATCATCCATCGCTTTTTGGGCAAGGTCTTCGAGCAGCGCGACATCGATCCAGCTTTCGCTGGCTTCGTCGTCGAAGAGTTCACGTTCGATCCGGCCACCTGCAGCGAGGTACGCATCGCGCCCGACCAGAACCGCGCGCGGATCGGAGCCACGAACAGTGGCATCGAGCACCATGCGGCGGATCGTGTCTGGCGTGACCTGGTACCAGGCATCTTGCAGTTCAGCATAGACATGCGCCTGACGCTCGATGTCTGAGATCGCCCCATAGGCCTTTGCCATGTCGAGCGTGATCGCGCCTTCAGCGAGAGCTTCGAAGACACAAGGTGCAAGACCTGCCAGGCGCAGGCGGCCCTCGACGAAACGGACGGTGAGGCCGAAGCGGCGCGCCACGTCTTCCGTGGTAGCCCCTGCCTCAATGATGGAAGCGAAGGCCTGCGCCTCGTCGGCCGGGTTCATCGCTAGACGCTGGAAGTTCTCGGCAAGGCCGGCTTCGCGCACCTCGCTTTCCTCGCCTTCGATGACGAGGCAGGTGACCTCATGGCTTTCGGGCAAGGTGCCCTCTTCGGCCAGCGCCTGCAGCGCGGCGAGACGGCGACCGCCGGCCTCGACTTCGAACTTGCCGCGCTTTCCTTTGCGCACGACAAGGTTCTGCAGCAGACCGCGCGCAGCTATGTCTGCCCGCAGCTGGAGGTCGGCCAGCAGGTCGCTCGACTTGCGGACGTTGCGCGGGCTCGCCGCAAGCTTCTTCAAGGGGATCGACTGGATCATGGGTGTTCTCCTGATGGAATGAAGGCGCAGGTGAGGATCACGAGGCCCAAAAGCCCAAAGGGCTCCCTCCACTCTCATTCTGAGATTGGGGTCTGCCCGAGGGATCAGGCGGCAAGCGCGGGGAGGACCGATGAGGCTCTCGACACCGGGACGAACAGCCGCGTGCGGTAGCGGATGATCTCGGTGAAGCAGCCCTTGCCCTTGTACCAGTCGAGGCGATCGGGCGAGAATCCGGTCAGTTCAAGGCGCTGTTCGCCGCCGACCAGCGATCGCTTGACGGTCAAGGCATCGTGGCTTGCGAGGCCCAGCGGCTTGCCTCTGGCGATGACGAGCTCACCGATCTGGTCCGGCGCCGGACCGGTAACTCCGGAGAGGCCAAAGGTCTCAGCGATCGCAGCGAGATCGATATCGAGCACTTCGCGGCCGATGATCGACTGACCGTCCTCGGCAACGAGCCGGGTGACGCGGACATGATCGCCTGGCAGGCGCTTCCAGACCGGAAGCAACAGTCCGGTGGCGAGATGCACGCGCTCGGTCACCGGTGACTTGGCCGCTTGCTCTTCCTCGGCACGCCAGGCCCTCGTGAATGCGGTGACGCCAATATCTTCCCAGTGGCTTTCAGCGAGTGCCTCGATTGTCCAGTTCGCGGAGTTGAGCGGGCGCAAAAGGCGTCGGCGTTCGATCACTGCCCCGTCGTCGGCGATGAGGCGCCGGGCAGGAACCGACAGCGCGACCTTGCCTGAGCGTGCATTGCGCATCGGGATCGCGTGCGGGCTGCCGATCTCGTGCATCCGCACCAGGCGTTGCAATCGCAGAGGCCTAAGTTGCCTCATCACTTCGAGCGAGACGAGGCGGGTCTCGGCACCGGTCACAGGATCGGTGCGCAAGAGTTCGTCGGCGAGGACTGAGAAGCGATCGATCCTCACGGTTTCCAGTCCCTGGTCGAGCGTTCCGGCCTCGCGCGCGGCTTCTATCCGCGCCTCTACCAGCCCGAGATATTCGTCGAATATGGCGTTCTGGAGCGCAATCGGCAGGGCGAGAATGCGGTTGAGCCAGCGCTGGATCGTCGGGAGATTATCGGTCAGTCCGCCATCGGGGCTTTCAAGCCGGAGGCCGGTGCGTTCGACGAAGTTGCCGAAGGTGGTGGCTTCAAGCTTGCCGTCATAGAGCAGCTGGAACCAGCGGCTGAGCGCGTCGCGCGCATAGTCGCTTTCGAGATTGTCTGCCGGGTCGAACAGGTTCTGACCGCCGGTCTGGCGCTGACCGCGCGTAAGCGCGCCCAGTGCATCAAGCCTGCGCGCAATGGTCGAGATGAAGCGGCGTTCGCCCTTCACGTCGGTGGTGACCGGCCTAAACAGCGGGGCCGAGGCCTGATTGGTGCGGTTCGTGCGACCAAGACCCTGGATGGCGTTGTCGGCGCGCCATCCCGGTTCAAGCAGGAAGTGAACCCGGCGCTGCTGGTTCCTGGCGCCCAAGTCGGCATGATAGGAACGCCCCGTGCCGCCCGCATCCGAGAAAACCAGGATGCGCTTGGTCCCTTCCATGAAGTTTTGGGCTTCGGCGACATTGGCGCTGGGGCTACGCCGTTCGAGGCGCTGCTCACCATCGCGGCCCAGGACAAGCCTGCGGGTCCGGCCCGTCACCTCGGCGACGGCCTCGGTCCCGAAATGCTCGATGATCGCATCGAGCGCTGTCGCGATGGGCGGCAGCGCGCAGAGCTGCTCGATCAGCGCATCGCGCGCGGCGATGGCGCGCGGGCAGAAAACGGGATTGCCCTCCTCGTCGCTCATTGCCTCGGAGCGAAGATTGCCATCCTCGTCGGCGAAGACCTGCATCAATCGTACCGGGAAGCTCTTGGCGAGGTAGTCGATGACATATTCACGCGGGGACAGATCGATATCGAGAGCTTCGCGTTCTTCCACGGTAAGGTCGGCAAGGCGCCGGTCGAGCATGCCCTCGGCGGTCGAGACCAGCTGCACCACAACCGAATGGTCCTCTCCAAGCGCCGCTTCCATCGCGGGGATCAGGCTCGGCAGTTTCATCGAAAGCAAGAGCTGGGCAAAGAAGCGCTGCTTGGTGCCTTCGAAGATCGATAGCGCCGCAGCCTTGGCATTGCGGTTGAGCGTGTCGCCGCTGTCCTCGTCGATCACGCGGGTTGCTTCGAGCGCTGCTTCGAGGTTGCGGTGAATGATCGCCCAGGCATCGGCATAGGCATCATAGATTTTTATCTGCGCTTCGGTCAGGCTGTGTTCGAGGATCTCGTACTCGACCCCGGCGAAGGACAGCGCACGGGCAAGATAGAGGCCCTGGGCCTTGAGATCACGGGCGACGAGCTCCATCGCCGCGACGCCGCCAGCGCGGATTTCGGTCATGAACGCCTCGTGGGTCGGGAAAGCGGTCTCGGGTCCCCACAGGCCAAGGCGGGAAGTGTAACCGAGGTTGGCGATATCCGAAGCGCCAGTGGCAGACGCGTAGAGCACGCGGGCGCGCGGGAGATGGTTCTGCAGCCTGAGGCCCGCCATCCCTTGTTCGGAGCCCTTGACCTTGCCGCGGGCTGAAGAGCCCCCGAGCGCATTGGCCATGGCGTGGGCTTCGTCGAAAGCGATCACGCCATCGTAATCCTCGCCCGCCCAGGCAAGGATCTGGTCAAGGCGCGTATCTTCGGCGCGTCCCGAGCGCAGCGTCGGATAGGTGACGAAGAGAATGCCTTCGGACATCGTCACGCCAGACCCAAGTTTCCAGCGCGAGAGTGGCTGGAGATCGAGCGGCAGCCCGCCGAGCGCTTCCCAGTCGCGGCGTGCGTCTTCGAGCAGCGCCTCGTTCTTGGTGATCCAGATATGACGCCGCTCGCCTGCAAGCCAGCGATCCATGATCACCGCTGCGATCTGCCGCCCCTTGCCCGCACCGGTCCCGTCGCCGAGGAAAAAGCCCTGACGGTAGGCTTGGCCGTCCTCGGACAATTCCAGCGCGGTGGCTTCCTGACTGACTTTGAACTGGCCCGGCAGGTTGCGCGCGAATGCCTGCGCAGCGTAGACCAGTGTCTCGCACTGCGCTTCGGACAGAAGGCCGTCGGCCTGCCAACCTGCGGGAAGGCGCGGGCTAACGTCCGGCTGGGGCGCCGCGACCGAACCCATGGCGACCGATTCCACAAGCGGGGTGGGATGGACCGGCGCATCCTCGAACGCGATACGACTCGGCCGGTAGGGCAGGTAGATGCCGGTCTGTTCGGGTACAGGCGCAGGTTCGGCTAGGACCGAATAGGCAAGATTGGTCGCATTCGCTGTGGCTGCTGGTGTCGCTGCGAAAGGCGCCACAGGACGCACCGGCGCGCGATGCGTTGAGGTCTTGCCAACGAGGCGCACTGGCTTGCTGACTGGGAGGCGATGGAGGCTGGCGGAAATTTGCGCACGTGGCGGAAGCTCGGTAACAAGTTCGCCGAGCGCGATCAGGTCGCATGTATCTCCAGCGATAACTGGCGCGGACGCAGTCGGCACCTTGTCGATCACGACCAGACGAACAGCGATGCCCGTTCCGGTCCGGCGAAACATCTGCTGCAACCGGACATCGAGGAGCAGCGATGCTTCCTCCTGAGCCTCGGCGAAGGAGGAGGCCTCGAAGCCTTCGGGCATGATGGCGACAATCCTCGCTCCAACGGCGGCAGACCGGATCGCGCTTCGCAGGTGGCGCTGGGCTGTATCGCCGTCCTTGCCGCGCTCCTGGCTGCGGGCGAACGGCGGGTTCATCAGCACGACCGATGGTGCAGGACCGCGAAGCAGGTCCGCGATCAGTTCCCCGTCATGCGCGGTGATCGTGGTCGAAGGGAAGATGTGGCCCAGGCCGTCTCGTCTTGCCGGATCGATCTCGTTGAGGACCAATGAGGCGTTCTGGACGCTGCCCCAGAGAGAAAGAGCGCCATTGCCTGCGGACGGTTCGAGGAGCGTGTCTTGCGCAGAGACGGCTGCGGCCTTCGCCATCAGCCAGGCCAGCATCGGCGGGGTCGAGAACTGTTGGAGCTCGACCTGTGCTTCGCTGCGCACGTGCCGCGGCGGCAAGGCAGCCTCGAGCCAGTCGAAACGCGCTTCTGCTTCATGCACGCTTGTCGCCAGATCGATGCGTGAAGATTCCCGTAGCCACAGCATTGCGCCGATCTCGGTCGCGTTGTTGTAGTCATCGATGGTCCAGGCGCTTCCCCAGTCCAGGGCGCCGGTGTCTTTGGCGAACAGGCCGGAAATGTCAGGTCGAGTGAGGTGGCATCCATCCGCAAGTCGCCGGGCAATTTGTTCACCGATTGCGAAAGCGAGCGGAACCGTGCTTGATGTTTGACGGTCTGGGAAAAAGTCTGACTGGAACATGGCAATTCGTCCTCCTGATGAGGGCATCGGGACACGCCCTCTGCCGGATCAGGAAATCGAGAAGCCCTCTCTCCTCTAACGCGCCGCTTTGCGGCGCAGCCATGCTATGAGTTCATCGTTCCAGTCGGTATCGCTTGGATGTGGCTTGCGGACTTGGATCGTCCGCCCTTCCTGCGCGTAGGCTCCGAGGCCACGCGAGGCGGCCAGCTCGCCGCCAGCATCATGATCGACGAACAGATGAAGCTCGGTCACACTCTCGGGAATGCTTACGAGACCGAAACGCTCATTCCCAAGGGTCGCCCAAACGGGAATGCCGGTGAGCGCATAGGCTGACAACGCGCTCTCGATCCCCTCGGCAAGGCCGAGCTTCCCGGAAACCGGAGCAAAAAGACGGACAGCAGCTTCACCGAGCGAGCCAAGCGCGCGCTTTGGCTTGTCGAAGGTGGCCTTGGTTGAAGCCTCGGTGGACAAAAACGTGCGGTGGATCGCGATCGGCCCCTCGTCGAGGCTGACCGCCGCAATCATAGCGGGAAGAAATCGGGTTCGTCCTTTCGGCCCGAGCGGCGTTTGCGGATGAAAGCGAAGAGCTGAAGATGCGGCCAGGATGCCGCGGCTCTCAAGGTAGGCCTTCGCCGGACTGCCACCCAATGGTTCCGCTTCGTGCCAGATCCTCAACGCTGCTGCCGAGGGTTTGCGCACCCTGGTTGGCTCGAGCTGATCCTCGGCCGAAGAACCCGAGAAAAACCTGGCCACCTCGAAACCTTCGCGGGCCAGAGCGGAAAGCACGCTCTGCTGATCGCAGCCCGCAAAACAATGGAAGAGAATAGCCTTTCGGCCGAGCGTCACGCCGAGCGAAGGTGTGCGGTCTTCGTGTGCGGGGCAGCAGGCCATCCCCTTTGTGCCTGACCATTTGCCCCCTCGGCTTTCACAGATCCTTCGGGCGGTGTCCTCGAGCGAATGACGTGACAGGGTTGAATTCGAAACGGGCATACCAGCTCCATAGCCTCACAATTGCCCCCTCCAGAAGACCCCCTCTTCTCTCGGCTAAACTTGCAAAAAACGTTTTCCTACACCCACGCGTTCTATTTATGTTCTCTTGCGGATCGAGGCAAGGTGAAAGGTAATTCAATGCGAATGTCTCTAGTGGCTTGCGGTTGCGGTGCGCTCGCGATTGCGATTTCGGGATCCGCGCGCGCGCAGGAGTTTCAGGTATTCGACCATGACCTCAGCAGAGTTGAGGTTACAACCGACGAAGGGCGCGCTTTCAACCCAACTGCAATCTACTTGGGCAAGCCAGACGGCAGCACAGCTTATATCGATAGAAGCTTCAAGGAAGCCTTGTATGAGCCACTCATCCGGCAAGCTGAAGCGCGATATCAATTGCCGCCTCGACTGCTTCAGGCCCTGATTTGGCAGGAATCGCGGTTCAACCCGATGGCAATCAGTCCGGCTGGCGCCGCTGGGCTCGCTCAACTCATGCCGGGAACGGCAAGAGAACTTGGTGTCAGCAATCGCCACGATCCGGCTCAGAACATCGATGGCGGCGCGCGGTATCTGAAGCAGATGCTAGAGCGCTTCGGTGCGATCCATCTCGCGCTGGCCGCATACAATGCTGGACCCGGCGCTGTGTCGCGAGCCGGCGGGATACCGACAAATCGGGAAACACCTGGATATGTGAAGAGCGTTATCGACCGATGGATGGCATACAGTTCGATATGACTACGAATCGGAAAAGGATCAGCGGACGGCTCGAGCACCTTCCTCGGGGAGCTGTAATTGTAACCGTTGCCGGAGATCATTGGGTTCTCGAAGACTACGAACCCTCAAACGAAGACTTTGGATTTGAGGTTACCGCAGAGGGTATCGTTGTCGGGTTCGACCGCCTTCGCGTCGAATGGCTGGGGCAGGTGCCCGCCTAGGAGCAGGTCACGCGGCTCTCAAAACTGCAATGTTTCGCGCTTTGCCGCCGATGGAATCGAGGAAGTCTGCCCAATCCTGCAGCATTGCACGCCGAGGAGCGAGATATTCGGCAGCATTGTATGCTCCGCGAACTTCGTTCTCTTCGCTGTGTGCCAATTGCAGTTCGACCCAGTCTTCATGATATCTGCGGATCCACATCGGTGGTTCGCCGACCTCGACCAGCTGCTCATTCGCCCAGGTGCTCGCCAGACCCCTGAAGCCGTGAACAGTTTGTCGCCCGTGGTAACCGAGCCGATAGAGGCCATAGATCATCGTATTCTCGGAAAGCGGCATCTTGGGCTTCTGGCCTGGAAAGACGTATTCGCCTTCGGACTTGCTGATCATATCTTGAGCAAGAGAAGCGGCTTGTCGCGACAAAGGCACGATATGCTCGCGGCCCATTTTCATCCGATCAGCGCCAATGCGCCAAACTGGTGAATCTCCGACTAGACCTTCAAACTCGTGCTTCTTGGCGAACCGGAGTTCCTTGGTCCGGACCCATGTAAGAAGAGCAAAGGTCAATGCCGCCCGCGTAATTTCGGATCGTCTCTCACCCTCTTCCTGGTATCGCTCCATCTTGATGATGAGTTCGGGTAGCTGTGCCAGAGGCAGCTTCGCCATATGCTTGACCCGAGGACGTGGCTTCAAAGCCCCCCGAAGATGCGCCGTTGGATCGGAATCGCAAAGTCCGCTGGCAATCGCGAACTGGAATACCTGACCAATACATTGCTTGGCCCGTCGACTGATGTCGAGCGCGCCGCGCTCCTCGATCTTCCGAATGACCTTCAGGACTTCTGGTGGAGTTATCTCATGCATCATGAGCTCGCCTAAGACAGGAAGCACGTCCTGCTCCATCCGCGACCACACGCGCTTCGCATGGGCGGGATTGAGACTACTTGCTCTGTTCTCATGCCACATGGTGGCAATCGCCCTGAAGGTCTTAGCCTCTTCGAAGTCCCGACCCGGTTTGTGAACCATCGGGTCCCTGCCTTCGGCCAGCACACCCTTGGCAGCTCTCTTGAGTTCTCTTGCGGCCGCTATTCCGACTTCGGGGTAGGCACCGAAAGAAAGCAGCTTCTCTTTCCCGTGGTACCGGTATTTCAGCCGCCAGAGCTTCGAGCCGTTCTTTTGCACGAGGAGGAATAATCCCTCCCCATCCGCAAGCTTGTATGGACGCTCAGCCGCCTTCGCTTTTTTGATCTGAATCTCACTCAAGGCCATTGGGGGTATCGCTCCTTTTCGCTACCCCCGGAAAATACCCCCAAAATACCCCCACACCAAATCCGGCTTCAAGCGAATGCATGCGCACGCAGGCGGACGCGAATCACTCACATCATTCTGTTTTAATTGAGTTTTACGGATGCATGCGGAAGCAAGCGAACCCATGCGGATTCGAGATTGGTAGCGGAGGAGGGACTCGAACCCCCGACACGCGGATTATGATTCCGCTGCTCTAACCACCTGAGCTACTCCGCCCCACAGGGCTTCGCCGGAGCACTCGGCTCTACGGCAGGCGGCGCTCTTACGGTGGGGGCGCAGCCTGGTCAAGGCGTGTCTTGCGCGCTTCTCATGCACGCGCTTTACCACGGAAATTCACGTCCTCGATCATGGTCCACGGGCCGCCTTCGTAACGATGGATGCCAAGCCCGCGAAAACGGAAAGCCCGTTCTTCCACCTCCGGCGCAAGCTCCGCCTGAAGCGCCTTTGCAGCCTTGCTGGAAACCTTGTTCTGCACCGTAACATGCAGCCGCTTGCCGCCGGAATCCTGCTCCGTGAGAAGGCCATGGAAATGTTCTGCAAGCATTGCCCTCAGACGAAGCATGCCCTCGCTCTCCAGGCGGATTGCCGTGCCGCCGCCCAGCGACATGACACCGATAATGCGCGCATCGACCGGGGCGAATTCCTTTGCCAACTGGCGGACGTGCTGGATCACCTCCGCCTCGCAGAAACCCGGCAAGGCATGGAACAGGGTGACATGGGCGGCGAGGTGATTGCGCTCCGGCGGGAAGTGCGCGTTGCGCAGGCCGGTGGCCCAGCCCTGTAAGCCTTCGGGCAATTGCGCGGTCACGATAAGTGGAGCGTCGCCAGACATGCCGAAACCTACATCTCGCCGCGCTCGCGCCTCAGCTTGTACCATTCGGCCACGTTCGCATTGTGCTCTTCCAGCGTTTCAGCGAACACGTGCCCGCCCGATCCATCGGCAACCATGAACAGAGCATCGGTTTCCGCCGGGTTGAGCACTGCCGCGATCGCTTCGCGCCCGGGATTGGTGATCGGTCCGGTCGGCAGGCCCACACGCGTGTACGTATTGTAGCCATTCACCGCAGCAATTTCGGACTGGCGGATGCGGCGCCCGAGCGGCTTGCCCTTGGTGATCGGATAAATGATCGTCGGGTCGGCCTGCAGCAGCATGCCTTCCTTCACACGGTTCGAATAGAGCCCTGCCACCATGCGGCGTTCTTCCGCGATACCCGTTTCCTTCTCGACGATGGAGGCAAGCGTAACCGCGTCCTGAATGTTGTCGACCGCGATATCCTGCGCTCGCTTTGGCCATGCCTCCGCGAGATAATTGCGCATCGCGGCCTGCATCCGCGCGAGCACTGCCGCACGATCCTCCCCACGCTCGAAATCATAGGTGTCGGGCAGCACGCTGCCTTCCCTGGGCACCGGAATTTCGCCGGTCAGCAGGTCTTCGGCCATCAGCGTCTCGAAGACCAGAATGGAGGGCGTGCCTTCGGGTATCGTGACGAACCGGCGGATCACCTCGCCATGCTGCAGCGTGTCCAGAATACCCGCAGGACTGGTTCCGCCGGGCAGCAGGAACTCCCCCGCCTTGATCGGATCGCCGCTGCCCAGCACCTTGGCTCGCAGCAGAAAGGCATCCTGCCGGGCGATCAGGCCTTCTTCCTCCAGCTGCTGCGCAACCGATGTCAGTGTCGATCCCGACCGGACGATGAAGGAAGTATCATCCTCCGCCGGGCCCGGGCCGTACCAGCCCCACGCGAACCAGCCGCCCGCCAGCGCGATTGCGACGAGCACCAGCGCGAGGAGTGCGCGGATCATCAGTCCACTTTCTTCATCACGAGGCTGGCATTGGTGCCGCCGAAGCCGAAGCTGTTGTTGAGGACTGCTTCGACCTCGCGCTTTTTCGCGGTGTGCGGCACGAGGTCGACGCCTTCGGTGCCCTCGTCGGGATCGTCGAGGTTGAGCGTGGGCGGCACGATCTGGTCGCGGATGGCGAGGATGCAGAAGATGCTCTCCACCGCGCCCGCGCCGCCGAGAAGATGCCCGATCGCGGACTTGGTGCTGCTCATCGAAGCGCCGCCCAGATCATTCCCGAACACCCGCTTGGCCGCCGCGAGTTCGATCGTGTCGGCCATCGTCGAGGTGCCGTGCGCGTTGATGTAGTCGACATCGCTCGGCTCGAGCCCGGCCTTGCGCAGCGCCATTCGCATGGAGAGTTCGGCACCCTTGCCTTCGGGATGCGGCGCGGTGACGTGGTAGGCATCGCCAGACAGGCCGTAGCCGACCACTTCGGCGTAGATCTTCGCGCCGCGCGCCTTGGCGTGCTCGTATTCCTCCAGCACGACGACGCCCGCGCCCTCGCCCAGCACGAAGCCTTCGCGATTGCGGTCATAGGGGCGGCTCGCCTGTTCGGGCCGGTCGTTGTAGCCGGTGTTGAGCGCGCGGGCCTGCGCGAAGCCTGCAATGCCGAGCGGATTGATGGTCGATTCCGAACCACCCGCCAGCATGATATCGGCATCGTCGTCGCGGATCATGCGCGCCGCATCACCGATCGAATGCGCGCCGGTCGAGCACGCGGTGACCACGGCGTGGTTGGGCCCCATCAGGCCGTAGCGGATCGAGACCTGACCACTAATTAGGTTGATGATGCGTCCATGGACGAAGTGCGGGGAAACCCGGCCCGGGCCTCGCTCATGCAGGTTGACCGATTCGTACTCGATCCCCGGAAGGCCGCCGATACCCGCACCAATCGAAACACCGGTGCGCTCCTTCAGGGCCTGGTCCATCTCGGTAAGGCCAGCGTCTTCCATCGCCTGCCCTGCCGCGTCGAGTCCGTAGACGATGAAAGGGTCGACCTGGCGCTGAATCTTCGGATCCACGCGCTTGTCGGGATCGAAGCCCCACTCGTGATCCTTGCCCTTCACCTCGCAGGCAATGGTCGCCTTCTGGTTCGACGCGTCGAAGCGGGTGATCGGCCCCGCGCCGCTCTTGCCCGCGATAAGGTTCTTCCACGAGGTTTCGACATCGCCGCCCAGCGGGGTGACGAGGCCAAGTCCGGTTACGACAACGCGGCGCATTCACTTCTCCATAAACGAAATCAGGCCCGGCCCGCTGTCCGGGTCGGGCCTGTAAGATCGGGCGACATAGCGTCGCCGCCAGAGCAGATCGGGCTTAGCCCTTGTGCTCTTCGATATACTTGGTGGCATCGCCGACGGTGCTGATCTTCTCAGCCGCATCGTCGGGGATCTCCACGCCAAATTCTTCTTCGAAGGCCATCACCAGCTCGACGATGTCGAGGCTGTCCGCGCCCAGATCGTCGATGAAGCTGGCGTCCTGCGTTACCTTGTCGGCTTCCACGCCCAGGTGTTCGACGACAATCTTCTGTACGCGGTCGGCAGTATCGCTCATTCCCTATGCCCTCTCGACATCTTGCTGTTGCTAATCGCTCAACGCCCTATCCAAGCGGTTGATCCCGCGCAAGGGGGGTAGAGCGCGCAGTTTCACAAAGCCTGTCGAGCATCTGGACCGGGCCGAGCCGCCTTGCCCTGGCCCGCTGCACCAGCTGAGGGTCGCCTAATAGCTCTCGCGCCGTTCCAGCTGGCGTTCGGCCACAAGGCTCTGGTCGACGCGGTGGAGCCCGGTCTGAGCCTCATCGTCGGAGGTCTTGTCCACCAGCGCTTGCCGATAGTAGGTTTCGGCCGTCGCGAAATCGCCGATCTGCTCGGCACACAGCCCCAGATTGAACAGCAGGGAGGGATGGCTTCCCAGGGCAGGTTCCAGCGCAGCAAAGGCATCGCACGCCGCACGCTCGTCCTGCTTGGTCATTCGCACCGCATCGCGGAAGGCCCGGGACACATCGCGCGCCATGCCCTTGCGGCGTTCCATGATCCGAATGTCCTCGATAATCTGGACCGGCGCGAGCGCGCGGCGCACATCGTCGGCGGCGGAGGCCAGTGCGCCGTCGACGACCGGCGCGACAAGGGGCTCGTCGTCGTGATCGGGGCAATAGCTCAGCACTTCGTTGCGCGAGAGCTGGCTCGACCACAGGATGGTGCCATCGGCCGAGCGCAGCGTGGCGCGCGGACCAACGTCGATGGCGAGCCGCAGACACGCGAGGTCCACCTTTTCGCGCCGGATGCACTTCCCATCCTTGTCTTCTTCCACGCACACCCTGCGCCGCTCGGAAAACTCGGATTCGGTTACGCGCACCCACGCCTCGCCATTGAGGATGGCATCGGCATTTTCTGCCTGCGAGCGGTGGATCAGCGTGAACAGGGGCTCTCCGTCGATCGCGGCATCGGCCAGCCGATCCTCGATGCGATTGGCGAAGTCCCGCCCCTCACGCCCGGTAAAGCGATCGATCGCGATAGTCCGCATTGCAGCGGCCTCGTCGCTTCCGGCCGGATAGATCGTCTCTATACGCAGCGTCTCGGCCAGCGCATTCGTGCCAATCAAAAGCATCGCAGCCGTCACGATATACTTCAGCATCGTCGTCGCTCCCTGTTTTCACAGAGATCATGCACGGTAAACCTGTCGCGAGGATGAGCGGTCGCCAGAGCGACCGTTCAGCAGTCTTGGGCGCTCAAGCGTCCCCTGCGCGATCAACCCGGGTCGCCTCGGGGGCGTCGGGCTTGGGCTCTTCCACCGTGCGGATGCTCAGTTCGCGCAACTGCTTCGGCGATACGACAGAAGGCGCGCCCATCATCAGGTCCTGCGCGCGCTGGTTCATCGGGAAGGCGATCACTTCGCGGATGTTGGGCTCGTCTGCCAGCAGCATTACGATCCGGTCGATCCCCGGGGCCGAACCGCCATGCGGCGGCGCGCCCAGCTTGAACGCCTCGATCATGCCGCTGAAGTTCGCGTCGACATCCTCGCGGGTATAGCCGGCGATCTCGAACGCCTTGTACATGATATCCGGCCGGTGGTTCCGGATCGCGCCGGACGAAAGCTCGTAGCCGTTGCAAACGATGTCGTACTGCCACGCCTTGATTTCGAGCGGATCGCTGATCTCCAGCGCGTCCATCTCGCCCTGCGGCATCGAGAACGGGTTGTGGCTGAAATCGAGGCGCTTCAGTTCCTCGTCGTATTCGAACATCGGGAAATCGACGATCCAGCAGAACTTGAAACAGCCCTGTTCGATCAGTTCGAGCTGCTCGCCCACGCGCGTGCGTGCGGCACCCGCCAGCTTCTCGGCTTCCTTGGGCTTGCCAGCCGCGAAGAACAGGCCGTCATTTTCGCCCAGGCCCAGCTCGTCATAGAGCTTGGCCATTTCTTCGGGCCCATGGTTCTTGGCAATCGGCCCGCCGAACTCGCCGCCCTTGCGGGTGACGTAGCCGAGGCCCGAATAGCCCTCGCGCCGCGCCCAGTCGTTCATCTCGTCGAAGAACTTGCGGCTCTTCTCGTTGGTGCCGGGCGCGGGGATGGCCCGCACGATGCCGCCACCGCCGACGATCTTCTCGAAGATGCCGAAGCCCGATTTCTCGAAGTGATGGGTGACATCGGTAATGATGATCGGATTGCGCAGGTCGGGCTTGTCGCTGCCGTATTTCAGCATCGCTTCGGCATAGGGAATGCGCGGGAATTCGCCCGCAGGCGTCACGCTCTTGCCGCCCGAGAATTCCTCGAACACGCCTGCGAGCACGGGCTCGATCGCCTGGAAGACGTCTTCCTGCGTCACGAAGCTCATCTCGAAGTCGAGCTGGTAGAATTCGGGGCTACGGTCGGCGCGCAGGTCTTCGTCGCGGAAGCACGGCGCGATCTGGAAATAGCGGTCGAACCCGGCAACCATCAGCAGCTGCTTGAACATCTGCGGCGCCTGCGGGAGCGCATAGAAACGGCCCGGGTGCAGGCGGCTGGGTACCAGGTAATCGCGCGCGCCTTCGGGCGACGACGCACCGAGGATCGGCGTCTGGAATTCGGAGAAGCCCTGGTCGATCATCCGGCGGCGCAGGCTCGTGATGACCCGGTTGCGCAGCATGATGTTCTTGTGAACCCGCTCGCGCCTAAGGTCGACGAAGCGGTACTTGAGGCGGATATCCTCTGGGTATTCCTGCTCGCCCGCGACGGGCAGAGGCAGTTCCTCGGCCGTCGACTGAACTGTGGCGGACTTGGCAAAGACCTCGATATCGCCGGTCGGCAGGTTGGCGTTGCGCGTTTCCTGCGAACGTGCCTTCACCACGCCGTCGATGGTGATGACGCTCTCGGACTTCAGCGAATCCAGCAGGGCGAGCGCCTCGCTGTCCTCGTCCGCCACGATCTGCGTGATGCCGTAATGGTCGCGCAGGTCGATGAACAGGACACCGCCATGGTCGCGCTTGCGGTGGACCCAGCCGGACAGGCGAACGGTCTCGCCGACATCGCTTTCGCGAAGCTGTGCGCAAGTATGGGTGCGGTAGGCGTGCATTGTGGAACTTTCCGGTTCGGGGATTAGGCGCTAGGGGCGTGCCGAAGCTGAACGGCGAAAGCCCTGAAAGCTTGCGCGCGCTAACACGCGAATGGCCCGGTTTTGTCAAGCCGGGCGCGCTCGATTGGAGGGGCCGCGATGGCCCGAGGGCGGCACTCCGCCCGGCAAAGAAAGATCAAATATGAAAATCCACGACCTTATCACGACCACCGACGCACTGGCCGACCTTTGCGAAAGGCTGGGCAAGGGCGACTTCGTGTGCGTCGATACCGAGTTCATGCGCGAAAACACCTACTGGCCGGAGCTCTGTCTCGTCCAGATCGGTGATGAGAACGAGGCTGCGGCGATCGATCCGCTGGCTGACGGGATCGACCTGAAGCCGCTCCTCGATCTGCTGTGCGAAAACGAGGACGTGCTGAAGGTCTTCCACGCGGGCAGCCAGGACGTGGAGATTTTCTTCAACCTCACGGGCAAGACCCCCCACCCCATCTTCGATACGCAGATCGCGATGATGGCGATCAGCCAGTCCGAACAGATCGGCTACGCCAATCTGGTCGAAAGCTGGCTCGACAAGACGATCGACAAGGGTGCGCGCTTCACGGACTGGAGCCGCCGCCCGCTGACCGACCGGCAACTGGAGTATGCCATCGGCGATGTGACCTATCTGGCGAAGATCTTCCCGAAGATCCTCAAGAAGCTGATGAAGACCGAACGCGGCGCCTGGCTGAACGCGGAGATGGACAAGCTCGCCGATCCCGAGAATTACGCCATCGATCCTGCCAAATCATGGAAACGCATTCGGGCACAGGGCCGAAATCCGCAGGTGCTCGGGCGACTGAAGGCCCTTGCCGCATGGCGCGAGGGCGAAGCGCAGCACAAGAATATCCCGCGCGGGCGGATCATGCGCGACGAGACGCTGGCCGACATCGCCTCCCACCCGCCCAAGAAGCAGGCCGACCTCGCCAAGGTGCGCGGGCTTTCCAATGCCTGGAAGGACAACGAGATCGGCAACCGGCTGATGGAAGTTCTGGAAGAGGCGGAGCCGCTCCCCGCATCGGAAATGCCTCAACGCACCAGCCGCGGTGCCCCGCTGGGCAAGGAAGGCGCGCTGGTTGCCGATCTTCTCAAGCTGCTGCTGAAGATCCGCGCACGCGAAATCGACGTCGCCCCGCGCCTGCTGACCCGCTCGGACGAGCTTGAACAGCTGGCCGCAGGCGTGCGTGACCTGCCGATCCTGCAGGGCTGGCGGCGCGAGGTGTTCGGCAGCGATGCCCTCGATCTGGTCGAAGGCAAACTCGCCTTCGCGGTCGAGCAGGGCAAACTGAAGATGACCCATATCGACGACGAGGTGGAAGGCTAGGCACCAGGCATGTCCACTTACCTGCCCACCATCCGCCAGCTGCAATATCTCGTCGCGTTGCACGAACATGGTCATTTCGGCCGGGCGGCGAACGCCAGCTTCGTGTCGCAATCGACGCTTTCGGCAGGTATTCGCGAGCTGGAGACCCTGCTCGACGTGACGCTGGTGGAGCGCAGCCGCCGGGTGGTCCGCTTCACGCCGCTGGGCCACCAGGTAGTCGAAAAGGCGCATGCGCTTCTTCGGCAGGCCGAAGACCTGTCCGATCTCGTCCGTGCGGCCGGGCAGCCGCTGACGGGTACTTTGCGCATGAGCGTGATCCCGACGATCGCACCCTTTCTCCTGCCCCGCCTGCTACCACGTTTGCGCAAGGATCGGCCCGACCTCGAACTTTTCCTGCGCGAGGAAACCAGCAGCGATGCGGTCGAATCGCTGCACCACGGGCGGGTGGACTGCGTGCTGCTTGCCCTGCCCTTCGCCACCGGCGAAGTCGAACAGGCCCTGATCGGGAAGGACCGCTTCTTCGTCGCCTATCCCGGCGACGAACCGCGCGATCTGCCCGAGGAAATCCGGCCGGAGACGATCGAGGACGGCCGGTTGTTGCTGCTGGAGGACGGGCACTGCCTGAAAGAGCACGCTCTGGCCGCCTGCAACCGGCCCGAACTGCGCGCCGCCACCAGCATGATCGGCACCAGTCTGCACACACTGGTGCAGATGGTCGATAACGGGCTGGGCGTTACCATGCTGCCCGAAATGGCGCTGGAGGCCGGTATTCTGAAAGGGACGAGAGTTATCGCGCGCCCGCTCGACGCGCCGGCGGCGACCCGGGATATCGCACTGATATGGCGCAAAAATTCCCCTCGCGAAGCAGACTTCCTTCTGCTCGCTGACGAATTGCGTGCCGGTCAGGCGCAGATACGCCGCGACGCCTGAAACAAAAAATTCGAAAAATTAGAGACAGACGCCGTCGATTTATGGCACATGATCGCTCCATCGAAGGATGGGGCCGTTTCGCAACTTAACACCAAGGGCAATCACGCCACGCTTCGAATATAATACTTTTAAATAGTTGCAATCACTGGGGTGAATGTAAGGCATGACGGCAATGTGGAAGCGCACCGATAGCGACGCGGATGCCATAACGTCCGATCGTTCCCGGTTCGATGGGGAAGCACCGGGCAAGGTCTTGGGCGATATTGCCCCCCGCCCCAGACTGGCTCCCCACGTCATCACATTCGCCAATGAAAAAGGCGGCGTGGGCAAATCGACCCTTGCGTTTCATATCGCCGTCGCGCTGGCCCATGCCGGCCAGAAGGTCGTGGCAATCGATCTGGATCGACGTCAGCGCACGCTTGAACGCGGGTTGAGCTATCGCCAGGGGACGGCATGCAATCTGGGCATTGCACTACCTTCGCCCCATTATTCGGTGCTGGATTACCCGAGCATGGCGGCCCTCTACCAGACGATCAACAGGTTGGGGCCCGACGCGGATTTCGTGATCTTCGACGCTGCAGGCGCGGATTCGCCGATCTTCAGGCGGGTCGTCGCGCTTGCAGACACGCTGATCACCCCGATCAATGCATCGTTTCTCGATCTCGAACTGCTGGGGCGGCTAAACCCCGTCAACGGCGTGCCAGAAAGGGCGGGCTGTTTCGGCCAGACGGTTTCGGAACTGCGCGAGGAAAAGCTTGCCCGCAAGATGGGGCTGATCGAGTGGATCGTGGTGAAGAACCGCGTTCGGGCGGCGGAAAAACGGCATATAGGCAGGATCGATGATGCGCTGGAGCGTCTCTCGATCAGTCACGATTTCCGGATTGCGCAGGGATTGAGCGAGCGTGTCGCCTTCCGCGAGCTTTTCCAGTTCGGCCTCACCCATCTCGATCTCGATCTGATCCCGGACATGATCCGGCCGCAGGCGTCCAGCCGTGACGAGATTCACGCACTGATCGCGGATCTGGGCCTCACGGTCGAGGCGCGCGAGGCGGTCGGCGGATCGACACGACGCAATGCGCGCGTGCTGAAGCGCACCCGGCAGGATTTCCGGGCGGCGCTCAACGCTGTGCTCTGAGGCGAGCAGCGCTTACGAAGCCTGCTGAGAGCCCCCGGGATCGCCCGCCAGCCGGATCTGGTTACGGCCGCCCTCCTTCGCCTGATAGAGCGCCTCGTCGGCAGCGGCCAGCGCCTCGCGCGGGTCGGTGTAGCGTGCGACATCAGCGATGCCAGCGGAGAATGTCACGATCCCGAAAGGCTTGTCGGTCCGCCGGTTGATCATCCGGCGCTGCGCGAGCTCTTCGCGTGCAGCCTCGATCCGCGCAAAGGCCTCGGCCGGAGTGACTCCGCGACACAGCATGACGAACTCCTCGCCCCCATGGCGCGCGATGAAGCAATCGCCACGGCAGGCAGAGGTGAGCGTTTCGGCAACGACCTTCAGAATGCGATCGCCGGCCTCGTGGCCGTGCGTATCGTTGATGGCCTTGAAATGGTCGAGGTCGCAGAATGCCACGCTTAGCGGCTGCCCTTCGGCAAGCGCTTTCTCGTAACTTTCCTGCAGGACCTTCTCGAACGCGCGGCGATTGGGCAGCCCGGTCAGGTAGTCCACCTCCGCATCGCGGCGTGCCCGATCCAGATTTTCACGCAGAAGTGCGGTTTCGCGCTCGCTGGCGCGCAGTTCCTCTTCGGTCTGGCGCGAGCGGGCCAGCATTGCCTTGGCGAAATCCGCAAGGCCCGCGATAACCTCCTCCGTGCCCTGCGTCCCCGCAAGATCGTCGACCTGCCGCTCCAGCTCGTCGCCATATTGCGAAGTGACCCGCCGCACCGTGCTCGTCGCGCGGGACAGTTCGTCGATGCCGTGTTCCAGCCTGTCGGCAAGTTTGCTGACCGCCTGCCCCCCATCGCTGGCATCGCCTCCGGTCGCCGCTTCCAGCCATTCGAGGGTGATCGGCAATCCGCGCGCACGCCGATCGTCGATACTGCGGACAAGGCCGGGATTGGTGCCGGAGCACGCCTCATAAGCTATCCGCAAGGTCAGCGGCGTGACGTCGAGATCATGGGACTGCATGAAAGCGCGGATCTGTTTGAGCTGGCGGCGACGGGCGCGCGTCAGCGAACGGCTGGATACCGTCGATGCGGTATTATCCTCTTCGATCGGTGACCGCAGGCCTGCGCCCCGAATACCTATTCGGTGCAGGATACCCTGGCCGTATTCACCCGATCCGTCTGCCGCTATCGTCGCCATGACGTCCTTTAAGCAGGCGAATCTTTATTCCGAGCTAAAGAGCGCCGGAATATTTCATCTGTTGGGAAATCAGCGACATAAATAGTCGCACAAGATCCGATCAGCGAAATCGCCACGGATTCGGGGGCCCGTGGCCCTGCGGATCAGGTATCCATGTGCTTCAGGCCCACCCGCAGGTAACCGTAGCCGGTGATGCAGGTAAGGATCGCCGCGAGCCATAGCGAAACGAGGCCGATCCAGCGGATCGGTTCGATTTCCGGCAGGGCACCGGAGAGAATCAGCACGCCCAGCGCGATCATCTGCAGGGTCGTCTTCCATTTGGCGAGGCGACTGACGGGGACCGATATCTGGATACCGCCCAGGAATTCGCGCAGCCCCGACACGATAATCTCGCGCATAAGGATGATGAGGCCCGCAATCACATGGGCATCGCCTACGATCGGGCCGGTAAGCCCGCCCTTGGCGGTCAGGATCAGGATGACGGCGGCCACCATGATCTTGTCCGCGATGGGGTCGAGAAACTGGCCGAGTTTCGAAACCGTGCCCTTCGAACGCGCCAGCATGCCGTCGAAATAATCGGTGATCGCGGCCGCGCAGTATAATGCCAGCCCCAGCGCGTAACCCAGCTGCCATTCGGGCCACCACAGGAACAGCACCAGCAGTGGCACGGCAAAGATTCGCGAGAGCGTGAGGAGGTTGGGAAGCGTAAGCATTGGATACTGAATGCGCTTAACCGACCTGGGGTCCGATAAAAAGAGCCACCTCGCCCTTTGCGTGGAAAGGCAGGCTGCTTTAACGGGATGAAAATTCGCGCGCACCTGCGTGCACCGGAGTGATTGTATGACCACGTTGAGACTGCTGCGACGGCGGCGATTCCTGCCGCTGTTTTGCACCCAGCTTCTCAACGCCTTCAACGACAATCTCTACAAGACCGCGATGGTGCTTTTCGTGGTTTACGCGATCTACAGCGATCCTGACGCGGAAACGGCCTTCAGCGCGGTCGCGTCGGCCCTCTTCATAGCGCCCTTCATTCTCCTCTCCGCCATCGCCGGACAATTGGCGGACATGCGCGACAAGGCGAAGATCATCCGCACCGTCAAGCTGTGCGAAATCGGCCTGATGAGCCTTGGTACGATCGGCCTGTTCCTCGCGTGGAAGGGGTTGCTGGTAAACACGCTTGCCATTCCGCTCATGCTGTTGGCGCTGTTTCTCGCCGGGGTGCAGTCGACCTTTCTGGGCCCCATCAAATACGCGATCCTGCCGCAGCATCTTCGAAAGGGGGAAGTGCTGGCCGGCACGGGGCTGGTGGAAGCGGGTACCTATCTCGCAATCCTGCTGGGGACGATCATCGCCGGCTGGATCCCGGTCGAAGCGGCGATCGTGCTGATTCTGGCGACGGCACTGGTCGGTTACGCAAGCAGTCGAAACATCCCTGCGGCCCCGGCCCTGGGCGAGGTCGAGCCCATCGACTGGAACATCGCCCGCTCTTCGCTTGCGTTGGTGCGATCGGCGAAGAAGGACCGCGTCATCTATCTCGCCATCATTTCGATCAGCGTTTTCTGGATGGTGGGCGCGATCCTGTTCATCCAGTTTCCGCCGCTGGCCAAGAACGTCATTCATGCCAGCAAGGAAGTGGCCACGCTGTTCATCGTGATGTTCTCCATCGGCATTGCCATCGGGTCGGTCATCATCAACCAGCTGCTCAAGGGAGAGGTTTCGGCGCGCTACGCCCCGGCCAGTGTCGTCGGAATGGGTTTCTTCATCGTGCTGTTCTATCTTTTCGTGCGCCAGTGGCCTGCCGATCTGGAGGGCTCTTTCCTCACCGTCCCGCAATTCCTCGCGTATCCGCTGGCCTGGGTCCTGCTTGCGGTGTTGCTGTTCATATCGATTGCGGGCGGGATTTTCGTGGTGCCCCTTTACGCCTTTCTCACCACACGCGTTTCGGGCGACAAGGCATCGCGCACCATCGCGGCCACCAACATGATCAGTTCCACCTTCATGGTTGGCGGTGCAGTACTGGCAATGGCGATGACCTATATCGGTCTTGCGATTGCGGAACAGGTGCTAGCCAGCGTCGCGCTATGCCTGCTGACCAGTTGGGCGGCGCGCAAACTGCATGCGGAAGAACACCTGCCGAGCGCGCATTTCGATTAGGCGGACCGCTCAGAAGATGAAGACCAGCGCCCCAACCAGGCAAGCCACGTAGGCTCCCAGGAAACCCAGCCAGTCGTTCTTGGCGAAGGACCAGCGCGTGTTCCTCACCATCCGGGCGCGCTGCAAATCGGGACGCACCATCAATGATGCGCGGAAAGGGTGGCGGGCGGATTCGTCGGTAAGGACAAGCGATCGTCTCATGGGACACGGGGCTTAACCTTTTGGTAAGCATTGGCGAGCGTCCCCTCGTATGCGTCCGCCGGTGGGACAGGCCCGTCCAGGAAGGCTTAATGCGGGCACCCGATTGCCGAGCGGCCTCCTGCGCATTACGGGCGGAGTGATGGCAGACAGCACCACCCCCGAGGCCGCGCGCCTCCTCGTCGATTGCCTGGCCAAGCAGGGCTGCGATCGGATTTTCACCGTTCCGGGAGAAAGCTTTCTCCCCGTGCTCGATGCGCTGGTGGATACCCCCCAGGTCGATGTCGTGACCTGTCGGCAGGAAGGCGGAGTGGCCTTCATGGCCTGTGCCGACGGGGCGATGACAGGCAAGCCGGGTATCGCATTCGTCACTCGCGGTCCCGGCGCGACCAATGCCAGCATCGGCGTGCATGTCGCCATGCAGGATAGCCAGCCGATGATCCTGTTCATCGGCGATGTATCGCGGGAAATGCGCGATCGCGAGGGCTTTCAGGAGATCGATTTTCCCGCCTTCTTCGGGCCGATTTCCAAGTGGGCGGCCCGGATCGACAGAGCGGACCGCATCCCAGAGTACATTGCCCGCGCTTACGCGACCGCCATTTCGGGTAGGCCCGGCCCCGTGGTGCTCGCCCTCCCGGAAGACATGCTCTACGACGCCACCACTGCGGAGGCGCGCGCAGAGGTGGTGCGCCCCGCGCAGGCGCCCTGCCCCGACGCGATGCAGGCGATGATGGCGCTGATCGGCGATGCCGCCGCCCCGCTTGCCATCATCGGCGGTGCCGGGTGGAACGCCAAGGCGCGCGAGTACTTCCAGCTGTTCGCCGAAAGGCTCGGCCTGCCGGTGGCGACGGCGTTCCGCCGGCAGGACGCCATCTCTCCCTCATCGCCGGTCTATGCGGGCAACCTCGGTTACGGTCCCAACCCCAAGCTTGTCGAGCGGGCCAAAGCCGCCGACCTGCTGCTGGTGGTGGGCGCGCGGCTCGGCGAGGCGACGACCGACGGTTATTCGGTGCCTCCGCTGGTCGACAAGGATCGTACGCTGATCCACATCCATCCCGACCCCGAGGAGCCGGGCAGCGTCTACCCGGCAGACCTCGCGATCTGCGCCAGCATGGACGAGTTCGCGGAAAGCGCGGCTCTGTGGGCGGGCGAAGACCCGATTTCGTTCGATGCGGGTGCGCAGGCCCATGCCGAGTGGGAGGAATGGGCCACCGCCCAGCCGGACGACACCTATCCGTTGAACCTGGCCCAGTGCGTCCAGTTCATGCGCGATACGCTGCCCGCCGATACAATCATCTGTAACGGCGCGGGCAATTATGCGGGCTGGTGGCACCGCTACTGGCGCTATGCTGGCCATCCCAGCCAGCTCGCGCCCACCTGCGGTGCGATGGGCTACGGCGTGCCCGCGGCGGTCGCTGCGGCGAAGCGGTTCCCCGAACGGATGGTGGTGGCCATTGCTGGCGATGGCGACTTCCTGATGAACGGGCAGGAGCTGGCAAGCGCAGCGCAGGCCGGATGCGACCTGATGGTGATCGTGATCGACAATAGCGGCTATGGCACGATCCGCATGCACCAGGAGCGCGAATTTCCCGAGCGCGTGTCCGCCACAAGGCTGGAGAACCCCGATTTCGCGGCATTCGGCGCGAGCTTCGGGGCATGGTCCGCCACGGCGGACACCACGCAAGAGTTCAAGGATGCTCTGGTTGCCGCCGAGGGACGCTCGGGATTGCGGTTGATCCACGTCCGGATCGACGTCGAACAGCTTGCCGCGAGCGGTGCAACGGTGAGCGGGCTGCGCGCCAAGGGGTAGGCCCCACGAAAAAGGGGCGGCGCCGCGATGGCACCGCCCCTCCTTGTTTCGTCAGGCCGTCAGACGATCAGACGTCGTCGCCGAGCGCGCCCTGGACTTCGCCCTTGGTCTGCTGGGCCTTGCCCTTGGCTTCCTGGCCGCGGCCTTCGGCACGCGTTTCAGGATCGTTCGACTTCTGCTTGGCTTCGCCGATCGCTTCGTTGACGTTACCTTCGACCTTGCTCTTCAGTTCACCCATGTCCGTTCTCCGTTTCTTTAGCGTCGGCATCATCGCCGATGTGTAAAAGAAACGGAGAAACAGGGCTTTACGTTCCCCTGACGCAAGGGAAAGCGCCAGAGCGACCGGCGCTTGCGACCAAAGCTATCAAACCCCGGCCATTGCGAGGATCTTCGACCATTCGTCGGGCATGACTTCGCAAACCGAAAGGCGCGAAAGCTTGACCAGCTGCATCTCTGCCAGCTCGGGCTCGGCCTTCACATCCTTCAATGTGACGACGTGGGGGAGCTTGGTCTTGGGCTTTACCTTCACCGCCGCCCACTTGCCGCTCTCGTCTGTCGGATCGGCCATCCCGGCCTCCATGATTTCGACGATCCCCACGATCTCGCGCCCGATATTGGAGTGATAGAAGAAAGCCTGATCGCCCACCTCCATCGCCAGAAGGTTGTTCTTCGCCTGGTGGTTGCGCACGCCATCCCAAACGCCTTCGCCATCGGCTTCCAGATTGTCCCACCCGTAGACGTCGGGTTCCGATTTCATCAGCCAGTAACGCAAGGTGCTCGTCTCCCTTCAAGGATTCATATGGCCCGAACGCCCGGCGCGCCCGGCAGTGCCGCAAGCACATGCCACCTGCGTAGCATTTTCACGAATTTGCAAACGGGCATTTACCCGATTTTCAGTACCCAGTGGCATTGATGGCGATCGACGGAACGCAAACCACCCGAGGGACCAGCAATGAACCGCCGCGCGGGGGACAAGACGGAGCAGCGGCCCCGCCTGAACAAGGCGGAGAGGGATATCGTCCTGCTCGGCATTGCGACAGCCGCAATCATCATGTTCGTCGGCATCGGCGGAACGGTGATGCCGCAGGTCGCCCGCCATTACCTCGACGGAAGCGTAGGCCCGCCGGAGACCGCGCTGGTCAATGCACTGCTCCTCAATATCGCGCTCATAATCTTCGGTTGGCGCCGTTATGTCGATCTTCGACAGGAGATTGACCAGCGCCGCGAAGCCGAGGAACGGGCGCGGCATCTTTCGCAGATCGATCCGCTCACCGGATGCTACAACCGGCGTTGCGCGACGGAGAAGCTGATCGAAGCAATCACCTCGGAAGCGGATGGTCACGACACCGGCTTCGTGCTCATCGACCTGGACGGCTTCAAGGAAATCAACGACACGAATGGTCACCTGGCCGGCGACGAAGTGCTTTTGGCGATCGCCCAGCGGCTCAAGGATCTGGTGCCGGCCGAAGGAATCGTCGCGCGGCTTGGGGGCGACGAATTCGCGATCGTTCTACCCACACAGAGCGAGGATCTGGAACAGGTCGAACTCTGGGCAAGCCGCATGGTCGCCCACGTCGCAAAACCGATCGAGACCGAAGTCGGCGCGCTGGAAGTCACCATCTCTGCCGGTATCGCCCTGCAGCGGAAAAGCGACCCCATCGACGATGTCGAGTCCGCCGCGCGCACACTGATGCACCGCGCGGATCTGGCGATGTACCACGCCAAGCGCGCGGGCCGTAACCGCTATTGCTGGTTCGACAAGTCGATGGAGGAGGAAGCGCGTATCCGCCGCGAAATGGAATCGGCGATCCGCGCAGGTCTGGCACGCGGCGAGTTCGTGCCTCATTATGAACAGCAGATCGATCTGGAATCGGGCGCACTGGTAGGTTTCGAAATGCTGGCCCGTTGGGATTCGCCCGAGCTGGGACAGGTCGGACCGGACATTTTTATCCCTGTTGCGGAAAATTGCGGCCTCATCGGCCCGCTATCGGAATCGCTGATCAGGCAGGCACTGGACGATGCAAAGGACTGGCCCGCCTCCCTCACGCTTTCGGTCAATGTTTCGCCGGTGCAGCTGCGTGATCCGTGGTTTCCGCAGAAACTTCTCAAGCTACTGCTGGGCAGCGAATTCCCTCCGGCACGGCTGGACGTGGAGATTTCGGAAAGCTGTCTGCAGGAGAATCTGACGGCGGCTCAGACGATGATCGTCAGCCTGAAGAACCTCGGCGTGCGAGTCAGCCTTGACGATTTCGGCACCGGTTTCACCAGTCTCACGCAATTGCGCACCCTGCCCTTCGACCGAGTGAAGATCGATCGCAGCTTCGTGGGCGAACTGCGCAAGGTTGCCGAGGCCGCCCCCGAGCTTGACTTCGACCGGGCGGACCGGGATCACATCGTGGGCACGCTTGTCTCGCTGGGCAAGGGCCTTCAGATCCCGGTCACGGCGGAGGGGGTCGAGGACAATTCCATTCTCGAAACCCTGCGCACCATGGGAGACATGAAGGGCCAGGGTTATCTCTACGGCAAGCCGGAAGATGCCGCCGCGGTCATGAAGCGCCTGAAGCAACTCGACATGCTGTCGAACATGCCCGGAGCGCAGCCCGAAGGGATGGAACGCAAGAGCGCCTGACCTTTACCTTGGCCCGCACCCACCATAAGTGCGGATCACGATGCGGCTTTCCTTCGTCAAGATGCACGGCCTGGGCAATGATTTCGCGATCCTCGACGGGCGCGACGCCGAATTGCCGCGCCTGTCGCCCGCGCAGATTGCAGCACTGGCGGACCGGCATCGCGGCATAGGCTTCGATCAGCTGATCGTCCTCTCGCCCTCGCACACTGCGGACATGGCGATGCGCATTCACAATGCCGACGGAAGCGAAGTGGAAGCCTGCGGCAACGCAACGCGCGCGGTTGCAGTTCTGCATGGGACGGCAGCCTCCATCGAAACCGCAGGGGGTTTGCTCCAGGCCCGTCCAGATGCGGCCGGGGCTGAAGTTGCCATGGGCCGCGCGCGCTTCGACTGGCAGGACATCCCGCTCGCCTATGCGATGGACACGCGCGAAATGCCGCTGGGCTGGGACATGCTCGAACGGCCCAGCGCGGTAAGCGTCGGCAACCCGCATCTGATTTTCTTCGTCGACGACGTCGACGCGGTTCCTCTGGACACGCTTGGACCCGAGATAGAAACCGATCCCCTGTTCCCCGCGCGTATCAATGTGAACGTGGCGCAGATCGTTTCGCGCGACTCGATCAAGCTGCGCGTGTGGGAACGCGGCGCCGGGCTCACTCTTGCCTGTGGAACCGGAGCCTGCGCCACCGCGACCGTTGCCCATCGCCAGGGTCTGGTCGACAGCGAGGTGGCGGTCGGCCTGCCCGGCGGGACGCTGACGATCCGGCACGACGAAGAGGGCGGTATCCACATGGCGGGCCCCGCGCAGGAGAGCTATCGCGGCACCTTCGAACTGGACGATTTCTCGTGAGCGCGGAACGGGTCATCTCGCTCGGCTGCAGGCTCAACCATGCCGAGAGCGAACGGATTGCCGCGCTGGTGGAGGCGGAGCGCGATCTGGTGGTGGTCAACTCCTGCTCGGTCACGCGCGAGGCGGTACGCCACACGCGCCAGGCGATCCGGCGGGCACGCAAGACCTATCCTGACGCGAGGTTGCTGGTGACGGGATGCGCCGCCGAGACCGATCGTGAGGCACTCGGCGCAATGGGCGAAGTCGACGGGTTCGTCGCCAATGAAGCCAAGCTGGATGCCCGCAGCTGGAACCTGCCCGAACCGCACGAAGCGCGCCGACAAACGCGCACAAGAGCCTTCATCGGTGTGCAGAACGGGTGCGACCATGCCTGCACCTTCTGTATTATCCCACGCGGGCGCGGTGTCAGCCGATCCGACGCTGTCGCCACCGTTCTCCGCAATGTCGAAGCCGCCATCGCGAGCGGTGCGAAAGAGGTGGTGTTGACCGGCGTCGATCTCACGAGCTGGGGCCACGATCTACCGGGTGCGCCGGGGCTGGGTGCGCTCGTCGGAGCAATTCTGGGCGAATTTCCGGACCTGCCTCGCCTGCGGCTCTCCTCCGTCGACGGTGTCGAGATCGACGAAGGACTGTTCGACCTCATCGCCCACGAACCGCGCCTGATGCCGCACCTGCACCTTTCGCTCCAGCACGGCAGCGACCTGATCCTCAAGCGCATGAAGCGGCGGCATAGCCGCACGCAGGCGATCGGCCTCGTCGCACGGTTGAAGCAACAGCGCCCGGAGATCGCCATCGGGGCAGATCTTATCGCGGGCTTCCCGACCGAAACCGACGCCCACCACGCGGACAATCTTTCCATCATCGCTGAGTGCGGCATCGTCCACGGGCATGTCTTCCCTTACTCGCCGCGCGAGGGGACCCCTGCCGCGCGCATGCCGCAGATCGAACCAGCGACCATCAAGCGCCGCGCCGCCGAGCTGCGCAGCGCGGTTCGCCAGACGCGCGACAGCTGGCTCGAAACACTGGTTGGCGCAGAATACGAAGTGCTCGCGGAAAAGGACGGCAGCGGTTACACGCCGCATTTCGCCCGCGTGGTGCTGCCGGAAGGCACCGAGCCGGGCCAGCTCGTTACTATCCGCCCCACCCAGATCATCGAAGGAATGCTCGCATGAGCGACCACAGCTCTTCCAGCTGGAGCGACCGCCTGCTGGGCGGCTTCAGGAAAACATCGGATCGCCTAAGCGAGAATATCGCACCGGTCGGCAACACCCGGCTCGACGACGCGACGCTCGATGAGATCGAGGATGCGTTGATCATGTCGGACCTCGGCCCCGAGGCCGCGGGGCGCGTACGCGATGCCCTGCGCGAACAGCGCTTCGGCAACGAGATTACCGAGCGGCAACTCCGCGAGGCCGTGGCGGAGGAAATCGCCGCGATCCTACGCCCGGTCGCCAAACCGCTCGAAGTCACCGCCTTCCCGCGCCCGCAGGTGATCCTGGTGATCGGCGTCAACGGCAGCGGCAAGACGACCACCATCGCCAAGCTCGCTCACCTGTTCATGGAGGACGACTACGAGGTGATGCTGGCGGCGGGTGACACCTTCCGCGCGGCCGCGATCGGCCAGTTGCAGACCTGGGCGGACCGGGTCGGCGTGCCGCTGGTGCGCGGGCCCGAAGGCGGCGACCCGGCCAGCATCGTGTTCGACGCGGTCAAGCGCGGCACGGACGAAGGCACCGACGCGCTGATCGTCGACACGGCCGGCCGCCTGCAAAACAAGCGCGAGCTGATGGACGAGCTGGCCAAGATCAGGAAGGTGCTCGGCCGCCTCAACCCGGAGGCGCCGCACGACGTGGTCCTGGTGCTCGATGCGACAAATGGGCAGAACGCGCTGAGCCAGATTGACGTTTTCCAGGAGGTCGCGGGCGTCACCGGCCTGATCATGACCAAGCTCGATGGCACCGCCCGAGGCGGCGTGCTGGTGGCCGCGGCGCAGAAATACGGTTTGCCTATCCACGCCATTGGCGTGGGCGAGCAGCTGGACGACCTGCGGCCTTTCGATCCCGATCTGGTCGCGCGCGTGATTGCGGGAGTGGCCTAAACCCTTGCGCTTCCCCTCCCGTTCGTGGTGAGCCTGTCGAACCGCGAACGTGGGCGTAATGTTTGCCGCAGGGCTGCGCCCATCCACGATTTCGACAGGCTCAGGACGAACGGAACACCATGTCTACCGACCCCCAAGAGACTCCCAAGACCAAGTCCGGCTGGCTCAATGTCGCAATCGACTACGGTCCGCTGATCGTGTTCCTGCTCAGCTATTACCTGTTCCAGCCCGATGGTGAGAATTCGGTCGGCACGCTGCTGGCGATCATCAAGGCCACGGGTGCTTTCATTGTCGCGGCAATCGCAGCGCTGATCACCAGCAAGCTGGTTCTCGGCCACGTTTCCAAGATGCTGATGCTCTCGACCGTCCTGATCGTGGGCTTTGGCGGCATGACGATTCTGCTGCGCGATCCGTTCTACGTGCAGGTGAAGCCGACCGTGCTCTACGCCTTTTTCGGGGTCGTGCTGCTGATTGGCTGGCTCAAAGGCAAGGCCTTCCTGCAATGGCTGCTGGAGGCCGCGTTCGAAGGCCTGTCGCAGGAAGGCTGGCTCAAGCTGTCGCGTAACTGGGGGTTCTTCTTTCTGTTCCTCGCCGTGCTGAACGAGGCGCTGCGCATGTCCTTGAGCTTCGAAAGCTGGCTGTGGGCCAAACTGTGGGTGTTCATGGGCCTGAGCCTCGCCTTCACCTTCACGCAGATCCCGATGCTGCTGCGCCACGGCCTGGACCCGGAGCGCAATGAAGGCCTTCCCGACGAGGAACCGCCGACGGGGGCTTAGCGCACGGCAGCTCCATCCGGGGGCCCGTTTTCAGTCGCCTCCTGCTTGGCGAGAAGGCCGAGGCGATTGGCCAGCCAGTTGATCGTGGGACCCTGGATCACGCTCGACAGCAGGACCACGAAGAACACGATGTTGAAGATCGCAAAGGCGCTCGGCACGCCCGCCACGATGGGGAAAGTGGCAAGCACGATCGGCACCGCACCGCGCAGCCCCGCCCATGACACGAACAGCTTGGCGCGCCAGCCGAACTGACGGAACGGGGCGAGGCACACGAATACGCTCACCGGGCGGGCGATGAACATCAGGATGAAGGTGATGGCGAGGCCCGGCACGATCACGCCCGTCAGGTTCGATGGAGTGATCAGCAGCCCCAGTGCCAGGAACATCACCACCTGCGCCAGCCACGCCAGACCTTCCTGAAACGTGGAAACGATCGTGCGCGCCCGGTACGCCCGATTGCCCGCTACCAGCCCCGCGACATAGGCTGCAAGGAACCCGTTGCCGCCTATGACCGATGCGAGACCGTAGGCGATCAGCGCGGCGGCGATCGATATCACGAACGCCAGTCCGCCGTGGCGGTATTGCGAGCGCTTCAGAATTTCCGGAAGCAGATAACCGGCACCAAGGCCAACTCCTGCGCCAAGCAGCATCTGAAGCACGAATTGGGGCACGAGCGAAATGGGCGAAAATTCGGGGACGGTGATAAACATCAGCGCAGCCCCGACCAGAAAGATCGCCATCGGATCGTTCGAACCCGACTCCACCTCGATCAGCGCGGGAACATCACCGTGCAGGTCGAGCCCGGTGGACCGCAGGATGGCGAACACCGCGGCCGCATCGGTCGATGCAACGATTGCACCAAGCAAAAAGCCCTGAAACGGGCTGAAACCCAACAGCACGACCGCTGCGAGCGCCATGATACCCGCGCTTATCAGCACTCCACCGGTGGCCAGGAGCAAGGCCGGCGTGGCAACGCGCCGCACGTCGCGCCAGTCGGTATCGATCCCGCCCGAAAAGAGGATGAAGATGAGGCAGGCGATCCCCACGCCTTGAGTCAGCAGATAATCATCGAACGCGATACCGCCGGGGCCATCCACCCCGGCCAGCATCCCAAGGCACAGAAACCCGATCAGCGCTGGCAGGCCGAACCGGCTCGAGATCGAGCCTGCGAACACCGTTGCTAGCAACAAAATGCCGAGTACGAGGAGGGCGACTTCGGGGCTAACGCTCAGCATGTGGCTCTGAGATACGAGCCTTGGCTGGGTGACAAGAGTAAACTCAACCCCTGATCCAAGCGAAAGCGCGCAGTGTGCCTAGATCCGCACCTGCGATCCCAGCTCCACCACGCGGTTGGTTGGCAGGCGGAAGAACTGCATCGCGCTGGCCGAATTGCGCAGCATCCAGGCGAAGATCTTCTCGCGCCAGATCGGCATGCCGGGCTTGTCGCTCGGCAGCAGGGTCTGGCGGCTGAGGAAGAAGCTGGTTTCCATCATGTCAAAAGTGCCCCCGCAGCGGCTCATGCTCTTGAGGCCTTCGGGTACGTTGGGTTCGTCCATGAAGCCGTAGTGCAGCACCGCACGGTAGAAGCCGCTGCCGATCTCGGTGAATTCGCAGCGCTTGTCGGCATCGACGTAAGGCACGTCCTCGATCTCGACGGTCAGGATTACCACACGTTCGTGCAGCACCTTGTTATGCTTGATGTTGTGCAGCAGCGCCGACGGGACGCCGGCCGTGCTCGATGCCATGAAGATCGCGGTGCCCGGCACGCGCGTAGCGCTGTTCTGCGCGGACTTGGCGAAGATCTCTATCGGCAGCGCGACCTCGCCCATCCGGTCGCGCATCAGCTTGCGCCCGCGGGCCCATGTGGTCAGCAAGGTGAAGGCGATCAGGCCCACGATCAGCGGGAACCAGCCGCCGTCGGCGATCTTGGTCAGGTTCGCGGCGAAGTACGCGCCGTCGACGATCAGGAACAGCAGCACGATGGGCGCGGCGACCCACCATTTCCACTTCCACACGCCCACGAACAGCACGCCCATCAGCAGCGTGTCGATGGTGACCGCTCCCGTCACTGCAATGCCGTAGGCGCTGGCGAGGTTGGACGAGTTCTGGAAGGTCAGCACCAGGATGATGACCGCGATCATCAGCGCCCAGTTGACCGCCGGAATGTAGATCTGCCCCGCCTCGCTCTCGCTCGTATGGCGGACCGACAGGCGCGGGATATAGCCCAGCTGCATGGCCTGGTGGGTGATCGAGAACGCGCCCGAGATCACCGCCTGGCTGGCGATGAAGGTGGCCACCGTGGCGAGGAACACCAGTGGCAGGCGCCACTGCTCGCTGGCGAGGAAGAAGAACGGGCTCTGGATCGCCTCGGCCGCAGCTTCGGCAGGCAGGCTGATCATCATCGCGCCCTGCCCGAAGTAGTTGAGCAGAAGGCACGGCATTACGAAGCCAAACCAGCTCAGCCGCATCGGGCCGCGGCCGAAATGGCCCATGTCCGAATAGAGCGCTTCGGAGCCGGTGACAGCCAGCACGACCGATCCCAGCGCGAGGAATGCGAGCCAGCCATCGAGGATGAAGAAATTGATCGCGTGGTGCGGGCTGAGCGCCCACAAGACCTGCGGATGCTGGATGATCTGCCAGCTGCCCAGCAGTGCGATGACGGTGAAGTAGACGATCATCACCGGCGCGAAGAGCGCGCCGACCTTGGCCGTGCCGCGTCGCTGGAGCAGGAACAGCCCGACCAGCAGGCCCAGCGCGATGGGGATGACGAAGTCCTGCAGTCCCTCGTCCACCACGGTCAGCCCCTCGACCGCGGACAGAACCGAGATCGCGGGTGTGATCATGGAGTCGCCGTAGAATAGCGAGGTTGCGAAAACGCCCAGCAGGATCGCTAGCCAGCCGTATTTGGACTTGCTGATGGATCGGGAGATCAGCGCGACGAGGGCCAGCGAACCGCCCTGCCCCTTGTTATCCGCGCGCATCAGGATGCTGACGTACTGAATCGCCACGATCAGCGTCATGGACCAGAAGATGAGGCTGACCACGCCCAGCACATGCGCGGCATCCAGTGCCAGCGGATTGGGGCCGACGAAGGTTTCGCGGAAAGCATAGAGCGGGCTGGTGCCGATATCGCCGAAGACGATGCCAACGGCCCCCACCGCGAGAGTCGCGGTCGACGCCTGGTGCGCGCTCGTCCCCTTCGCCGGCGGCACGGCGCCGCCGTTGGCTGGTTCAGGGCCCGATCCGGGTGCGGAAACGCTCATGCAAAGATTGCCATACTCAAGCCTGCGAGCCTCCGGCAGGCGCGGTCTTCACCCTTGGAGGGGAGACGCGCGCGGTTAGCAGCGCCCGTGTGCAAGTGCAACATGCCTCGCGCTCGGGGCATCCCGCCGCTTTTTCTATCAGGGAGCGGTGGGCGGCCCACCCTGGGGCGGCATCATGGGGCCACGCTGAGGGCCTGCCTGCGACGAGCCATCGCCAAGCACACCGATGACACCGTCGAGTCGTTCCAGCTGTTGCGCCACGAACTCGCGCCCCCTGGCGTCCTCGGGTGCCCCGGCAAGCGCCTGCGCCCACAGGTCGCGCGCCTCGGCCAGAGCGCCCGTGCGAAGCGCCAGCAGGCCCTGGAAATATCCCGGCGCAACATTGCCGGGTGAAGTCTCTCTCGCGCGCTGGAACGCATAGGCGACAGGCGGCGTGACCGTGCCGCGCGTATGCTCGGCCAGCGCAAGGCCAAGGGCCAGCCACGCCTCGCCATCCTCCGGCTGCTCGCTCACCGCGTTGCGCAGCAGCCCGGCCGCATCCGCATGCTGGCCGCGCCGCGAGAAGCCATCGGCGGTTACAACGAAGCGCGACGGCATGATCCCTTCCACATTGTAGAACCGGCGCCGGGCATCGATCAGCGCGTCCGAGGTGGGCGACACGTCCCGCACTGCCTGATGCGGAGCGCCCGCCAGATCGGGGGCGCCCTGCCATGCGTAACCTGCCAGCGCGAAGACCAGCGCTGCGGCAAACAGGGTCCACACCTGTCGGCTCTCACGTGCGAAGAGAAGCGCCGCGCCAAGGGCAACGAGCGCAAGCCCGCCGACGGCTATCCAGGTGCCGATCATTCCCCGTTCCTCCCCAGACGCCGGACGAGCACCACCAGCGCAATCAGCAGGAACAGGATCGGCAGAGCGTAGAGCGGCCATGTCGCCGACCCGATACCGGGCCGATAGGTGATGTAGTCACCATAGCGTTCCACCAGCCACGCGCGGACTTCCTCGGGGCTTTCGCCCGCCGCGATACGGCTGCGCACCTGGTGGCGCATGTCGCCCGCCATGGGCGCGTTGCTATCGGCGATCGACTGGGACTGGCAGGTGAGGCAGCGCAGTTCTTCCATGAGGTCCTGCGCCTGCGCCTCGGCCTGCGGATCGGCGAGCTGCGTGTTGGCGAGCGGCGCGCTCGACACCGTCTGCCCCGCGCCCGGCGCGGCAACCGCAAGCGCGATGGCGGCAAGACCGGTCGCGATCATCGTGCATCCTCCCACGCCGCGTAAATCTCGTCCACGTCATCCGCGCGAATGTCGCCGATATGCTGGTAACGGATGATCCCGTCGCCATCGACGACGAAGGTTTCGGGGATGCCGCTGGAACCGAGGCCGAGCTGCAATTCGGCGATATCGTCACGCGCGATGACCTCATAGGGGTTGCCGTAATTTTCCAGGAAGCGGGCAATCGCCTCGGGTTCGTCGCGGATCGCCACGCCGACGATCGGGACCCCACGCTCGGCAAGTTCTTCCAGCTGGGGCGCTTCGGCGATGCACGGCACGCACCATGTCGCCCACACGTTGAGCAGGCGTGGCTGGCCATCCGCGAAATATGCCGATGCCACGCGCGGCGCCTCGTCCGTGGCGCCGGGCAGATCGAACGCGGGCAGCGGCTTGCCGATCATGGTGCTGCGGACGAATTCGTCCTTCGGCTGCGTCAGCTGGTAGCCCGCAACGCCCAGGAACAGCGCAAACAACGCCAGAGGGAGGATCAGCCAGAGCCGCTTCATGCCCGCGCCCTCCGCTCTTTCTCGGCCCGGCGGCGCGCCACTTCCTCACGGATCTTCCGTGAGCGTGCGCTGCCCCGCAGGTGACCGAAGATCGACAGCAGACCGCCCAGAGCGATCAGCAGGGCACCGTACCAGATCAGCGTCACGAAGGGCTTCCACCACAGGCGCAGCTGCCAGCGCCCCTCACCCGCCGCATCGCCGAGGATGGCGTAGAGCTGCCCGTCCCAGCGAGTGAGCAAGGCCGCCTCGCTGGTGTTCTGGGCCGGTTCGGTGAAATAGCGCGCCTGAGGCTGGAGGATCGTTTCGCTGCCACCACGGCTGACGAGGATGTCACCCTGAAGCGCGGTCCAGTTGGGCCCGGCAACCGGCTCAACGGCCCGCAGACTGGCCGTGAACGGGCCGACCTCGACCACGTCGCCTGCCTCTACCGCCACCAGTCGCTCGATTGAGAAGGCGCTCTCGCTTGCCATTCCGAACAGGCTCACCGCGATACCGAAATGCGCCAGCATCGAGCCCCAGAGCGCCAGTGGAACCCGGCGCAGCTTGCGCCCGCGCAGCGGAAACCAGCTCGCCAGAGCGAGCGCGGCGGCCACAGCCAGCCCTATCGTGGGCAGAACGCCCGCGCCTGTGAAGAATATCAGCGCCGTCAGCGCAGCAGCGAGGATCGCCACGCAGAGCGCCACCGGCACACGCACGCGCGAAAGCTTGTCGCGCTTCCAGCGCAGCATCGGCCCCACCAGCAGAACCAGCAGCATCGGAACGGCGAAGACCGCGGTAACCGGGTTATAATAAGGCGGGCCGATGGAAACCCGCGTGCCGAATGCCTCCGCCAGCAGCGGGTAGAGCGTGCCGAGCAGCACGACCGCCAGAATGGCGCTGAGCATCACGTTGTTGAACACCAGTGCGCCTTCGCGGCTGATGGCGGCAAACCGCTTGCCCTCCGCCAGTGCGCCCGCCCGCAAGGCGAACAGGCCGAAGGCACCACCCACGTAAAGCGTCAGCAAGGCGAGGATGAAGGAGCCGCGTTCAGGATCGACGGCGAAGGCATGAACGCTGGTAAGGATGCCCGAACGGACGAGGAAGGTGCCAACCATGCTCATCGAGAACGCGACCACGCCCAGCATGATCGTCCATGTGCGCAGCGCATCGCGCGCGGCCAGCACGCCGACCGAATGGAGCAGCGCGGTAGCCGCAAGCCACGGCATCAGGGACGCATTCTCGACCGGGTCCCAGAACCACCAGCCGCCCCAGCCCAGCTCGTAATAGGCCCAGTAACTGCCCGCCGCGATCCCGAGCGTGAGCGCAATCCACGCAGCCAGCACCCACGGCCGCATCACGCGGGCCAGTTCCGGCCCTGCCTGCCGCGTCACCAGCCCGGCGACCACGAAGCTGAAGGCCACCGACAGACCGACATAGCCGAGGTAGAGGGTGGGCGGATGCAGCGCGAGGCCGATATCCTGCAGCAGCGGGTTCAATCCCGCACCGAAATCGGCGGGCGGGTTCAGGCGCGCAAAGGGGTTGGAACTGAACAGAAGGAACGCGATGAAGCCCAGGCCGATAAAGGCCTGCGCGGCGAGCATCGACTTCATGAAACGATCGTCCATGCGCCGCTCGAACGCGGCGACCAGCGCACTGCACAGGCCAAGGATCGTCACCCACAGCAGCATCGAGCCCTCGTGGTTCCCCCAGGCGCCCGAGATGCGATAGATGAACGGCTTGTCCGCATGGCTGTTTGCCGCAACCAGCGCGACCGAAAGATCGGTGACCGCAAAAACGCGCAGCAGGCACGCGAAGGAAACGAGCAGCACGAGGCCCTGTACGATAGCAGCGGGCCGCGTGAGCGCGCTCACCACGCCGTCATCCCCGGCGCGCGCGCCCAGCACGCCCGCGAACAGCTGCAGCACGCACAGCCCTGCGGCGAGCCACAGGGCAGCAAGGCCGAGTTCGGCGATCATGGCCTGCGCGCGCCCTTCATTGCGCGGCGCTCTCTTCCAGAACCTCGTGCATGGCCTCGTCGCTCAGGCCTTCGAGTTCGCGCGGGGTGTAGTTCTCGTCATGCTTGGCGAGCAGGGTCTCGGCCTCGAACGTGCCGCCCTCGGCAAGGCGCCCGTTCGCGATCACGCCCGAGCCTTCCACGAACAGGTCCGGCACGATACCTCGATACGTGACAGGAACGGCATTGCCCTCGCGCCCGACCACCGCGAACGCGATGGTCACGCCATCGTTCAGCGTACGGATCGACCCGTTCTGGACGACTCCGCCGAGACGGATGGCCCGGCCAGGCTCGGGCGGGTTCTCCGCGATATCCTCCGGAAGGTAGAAATAGTCCGCCTGGCTGCGCAGGCCCCACGCTGCGAGCAGCCCCGCGGCGATCAGCACGAAAAGCGCGATCAGCACAAGGATTAGGCGCTGGTGCTTGGGCGCCAGAGTGGAGTTCGAAGTGACACTCATTTCTTCCGCTTCCCTTCGCCACGCGCCGCATCGCGCAGCCGCTCCGCCTTGCGCATGCGTTGCCAGCAGTACACCAGCAAGCCGACAATCGCCGGAATCGCAATCGCATAGGCCGAGATCACGTAGTCCCACTGGTCGAGCGCTTCGCGGATCATGCGCCTGCCTCGGCTTCCATTGCCCGGCGGCGCAGGCGGGCCTCGGCCTGGGTCTGCGCCAGCAATGCCCGCATGTTCATCAACACGCAGGCGGCGAAAATACAGGTGAAGCCGATTAGCGCGATCAGCATGGGCCACAGGAAGACCCCGTCGATGCTGCTGCCGCCGGTGGTGATGCTGGGCGGCTGATGGAGCGAATTCCACCACACGACCGAACGGTTGATGATCGGGATGTTGACCGCGCCGACTAGTCCGAAGATCGCGGGCAACCGCGCGGAAGCACCCTCGCGCTCCACCGCCTGGCTGAGCGCAATATAGGCGAGGTAGAGGAACAGCAGGATCAGCATGCTGGTCAGCCGTCCGTCCCATACCCACCAGGTGCCCCAGGTGGGCCGACCCCAGATCGATCCGGTGACGAGGCACAGGGCGGTGAACACTGCGCCCGGCACTGCGGCGGCGCGTGCGGCGAGCGCTGCCAGCGGATGCCGCCACACGATGAAGGCGAGGCTCGCCCCCGCGATCGTGCCCCAGCCCGCCATGCCGAGCCATGCGGTCGGCACATGGATGAAGATGATCCGCACCGTCTCGCCCATCAGCCGGTCGGGCGGCACGGCGATGAGGCCCCACAGGATGGCAGCCGTAGAGGCCGCCAGACCCACCCCGACGAGGATCGGGGTCAGCCTGCGGGCAAGCGCAAGAAACCGTCGGGGATTGGCGAAACCGTGCATGTCTTTATCGCGCGTCCCTATGCCCATCCCACGCCCTTCACGCAAGGCGCGCGAAGGCGTTCGGACCTGCCGGAAGGGGCGATCACTCCGGCGTTATCACCCCCGGCCGATCAGCTTCTGGGCCATCGCATCCGCCACCCGGTCGGGGGAGGATCCGGTGGCCTCGCTTTCCTGCCAGATGGTCTTCAGCCGATCGGGAATCAGGGCGATGCGCTTGCGCACTTCGTTGATATCGCAGGGCGCGCTTTCGCGGCGGCACAGGTATTCCATCGTCACGCTGATGATTCCGCCCGCGTTGATGACGTAGTCCGGCGCGTAGAGGATGTCGCGTTCGGCAAGTACGGCGCCATGCTCGGGCCGGGCGAGCTGGTTGTTCGCACCGCCCGCCACGATGGCGCAATCGAGCCGGGCGATGCCCTCTTCGTTCAGGATCGCGCCCAGCGCGTTGGGGCTGAAGACATCGCAGCCGACCGACATGATCGCTTCGGCCGATACCGTGTCCGCCCCCAACTCGCTCGCCAGCGCCTCCGCGTTGTCGGAGTGGATGTCTGCCAGTGTCAGCTTCGCGCCGTCCTTCGCCAGAAGCCGGGCGACACCGCCGCCCACGCTGCCTGTGCCCTGCACCGCGACATGCACGCCCTCGACGCTGTCCTTGCCCAGCTTGTGCTGCACAGCGGCCTTGATGCCCAGATAGATGCCCAGCGCGGTAAATGGGCCGGGATTGCCCCCCGCCTCGCCTTCACCGACCGGCAGGCCGGAGACGTATTCGGTGCGCTGCTTCACGGCCACCATGTCTTCCACGGAGATGCCGACATCTTCGGCCGTCACATACTTGCCGCCCAGCCCTTCGACCGCATCGCCGAAGGCAGCCAGCATCTCAGGCGTCTTCGCGCGGTCTTCGGATGCGAGGATCACCGCCTTGCCCCCGCCCATCGGCAGGCCGGCCATGGCGTTCTTGTAGCTCATCCCGCGGCTCAGGCGCAGCGCGTCTCGCATCGCCGCGCCGGGCTGCGCATAATGCCAGAAGCGCGTGCCGCCCGCTGCGGGGCCGAGGTGCGTCGAATGAAGGGCGATAATCGCGGTGAGGCCCCGCTTTTCGTCGTGTACGAAGTGGACAACCTCATGGTTGTCGAAATCGGGCTCGGTCCAGAACGCGTTCATCGCCTTTGCATCATCCCAACAGTGTCATTCGGGCCTGTCGGGACATGCTGGAGAAAATGGGGCGATCGAGGGGTCTCGAACCCCCGACCTCCGGTACCACAAACCGGCGCTCTAACCAACTGAGCTACGATCGCCATATGCCCCGGCGCAGCCGCGCAAGGAAGGTGGCAGTTACGCGCACGAATCCTCGCGTCAAGGGCAGAACGCGTGCGCGATATTCGCTTGCGGCGAAAAAGCCAAACACAAAGCGAATTTGACAGAAATTAGAATTTTGGCGCATTAATATTACGCGCCTTGCAAAAGGCCCTGTGTCTCGCGCATGGGGCCGGCATGCGCGATCCGGGCGAATCCGATGCCAGAGAGCTGGCAGCGAAAGGCATGCAGCGCCTGCCCTATGACAAGCTGGAGCTGTTGCAGAAACGCGGATTTCTCGATCCCGGATTCTGCGCCGAACTCATCACCATGATCGAGGCCAAGCGGCGCCCTTCGACGCTGGCCGACTTCGATGGTGACGAGTATTTCCGCACCAGCGAGACCTGCGATCTGCCGATGGACGACCCGCGCTCGCAAAGGCTCGACGCAATGCTGGCCGACCTTTCGGGAATCGACCCCGCGTATGGCGAGCCGTTACAGGGCCAGCGCTACGCCGTCGGGCAGGAATTCAAGGCGCATTGCGACTATTTCAACCCGGATGGCCAGGACTGGGAGAAATATTGCTCGGTCGCGGGCCAGCGCACCTGGACCTTCATGATCTATCTCAATGAACCCGAGGCGGGCGGCGTGACGCGCTTCAAGACGATCAGGAAGAGCTTCCAGCCGGAAACGGGCAAGCTGATCTGCTGGAACAATCGGCGCCCCGACCAGTCGGTCAATCCCAATACGATGCACCACGGGATGAAGGTGCGCAAAGGCATGAAATACGTGATCACGAAGTGGTATCGGGAGAAGCCATGGGGATGGTGAGGCGTGATCCCCGGTAGAGAAACTTCGTCCCTCTTCTGGAATTGAGCGAGATCAACATCCGCCCAGCCGCCTTCTGCTAGTACTTCGGAGACGAAGGTTACAGGAGAGTGGCAATGAACGACTACGGCGATCTGCGCGAACAGCTCAAGCAACGGCTCGCGAACCTGCTCGAGCGGGCCGACGTGATCGAAGACGATCTGCGCCACGCCCTCGATGCCGATTCGAGCGAACAGGCCATCGATCTGGCCGATGACGAAGCGCTCGAGGGCGTCGATGGCGTTCTGCGGCAGGAAATAGCGCAAATCAGGATGGCGCTTCTGCGGATCGAGAACGGCACCTATGGCCGGTGCAGCCAATGCGGGAAGCCCATCGCTCGCGAGCGGCTGAAAGCGCGGCCCATCGCGACACGCTGCGTCGACTGCGCCGGGTAAAGGGGCCCAGCCCGGTTGCGCTAACGAAAAAGGGCGGCCCCGTCGGACCGCCCTTCCCTCGCGGCGCGAACGCCGCAAAGCTCTTAAAAGCGTTACTTCTTGAGGCTGAGCCCGCCGAAGCGCTTGTTGAAAGCGGCCACGCGGCCACCTTCCTGAAGCTGCTGCTTGCCGCCGGTCCAGGCCGGGTGGCTGGTCGGATCGATTTCCAGCGTCAGCGTATCGCCTTCGCTGCCCCAGGTGGAGCGCGTCTGGAATTCGGTGCCATCGGTCATCTTGACGTTGATGGTGTGGTAATCGGGGTGACCTTCGGCCTTCATGTCATGTCTCCATAGCCTCGGAACGGTTCCGACCGGTCCAGCTGTTGAGTGGGAAAGGCGCGCGGATAGTCTCATCGCGCGCTATTGGCAAGCCTATTCGGGTTCGCCCGCTGGTGCGTTCTGTTTGTCCAGTTTCGCGTCCTGTTCTGCAAGCGTCCCCGTACCGGCTGCGACACGAAGCTGATCCGTCAGCAAATCGCGATCGTAACGCCCCCGAGTGGCGTCTTCGCCCGGGTAGCGGGTACTCTGCGTACCGTAGATCTGCTCGCGCGCAATCGACTGGAGGTAGCGATCAAGGCTGGCCGCCGCGATCCATTCCGCATTTTCGTGACCGAGAGCGAGCGAGCGGACCGCCAGAGCGTGTGCCAAGAGGTAAGCCTCAGGCTCGTTGCCGTGCTGGAACACGAAAGCGGCGGCGTAGAAATCGTCCGCCGTCTGCAACTCCCCGCGATCCAGGAGCTCGCGCACGCGCGCCCGACGCTCCCGATCCGCCTTGCGGAGTGCCGCCCAGTCAACCGCCTCGCCCGTCCGCTCTTCCTGATCGGCGGCGAACAATGCCTGCATTTCTGGATTGCCGTCGAACGCACCGCCTGTCTCCTGGCCAATGGCAGGAGTGGCAAGAACCAGCGCCAGAGCGCAAGGAACTGCCCGCCAGATCATTCCGGCGGGTCGGCGATCATCGCGGTGAACTCGCATTCGCAGGTCACCTTGCCGTTCACGCTCGCCTTGCCGGCAAACTTGTAGACGCGGCTGCGCTTTTGCAGGAACGATACCTTCAGATCGAGCAGACAGCCCGGCGTCACAGGCGCGCGAAACTTGGCGCCGTCGATGCCCATGAAATAGACCAGCTTGCCGGTTCCAGCCAGTTCAAGCGTCTCGATCCCGAGGATCGCGGCAGCTTGGGCAAGCGCCTCGATCTGCAGGACGCCGGGCATGATCGGCGCGCCCGGGAAATGGCCCTGGAAGAAATCCTCGTTGAAGGTCACCGCCTTCACCGCATGGATATCTTCCCCCAGCGTCAGGTCTTCGACTCGGTCGACGAGCAGCAAAGGGTAACGGTGCGGCAGGGCCTTGAGGACCTGCCGCACATCCATCGAGCGCGCTTCGTTCGCGCCGGAATTCTCTACCTCGGCGATGATCTTAGCGCCCGGTCGGCTGCGCCGGAGCCTGCGGCTGGCCCGCCTGCTGCTGCTGCGCCTGTGCCATCGCCTGCTGCTGCGCGAGGCCGAGCAGGATCTGCTGGATACGTTGCTGCAACGCGACCGACTGGCGGTTCGGCTGCCAGCCCTGCGGCGGCGTGGTCTGCACGCTCGGCATGCGGGAGTTCAGCGCGGCTACGATGTCGCCGGTGACATTGGCGCTATCCGGGGCCGACTGGACCGCATCGGGCGACAACAGCATCTGAATGCCCTTCTGCTGCATGACCTGGTTCTGCGCGTTCTCGTAGTCGTTAACCAGCTGTTCGATCGCATAGGTCTGGGCGAGAGCGATCGGTTGGTAGAGCTGGCCGATCTGCTGTTCCTTCTGGTTGATCTGCTGGACCACCGCCGGATTGGCCTGCACCTCCGCCTCGGTCAGCTGGCCGTCGGAATTGGTATCCAGGCTCTGCTCCAGCGCATTCGTTTCCTGGCGCAGCGTGCTGACCTGCTGGATCTGGCTCTGATAGGTCTGGCCGATCTGCTGGTAGGCGGCCTGCCGGGCCTGGCTCTGGAGGATCACGACCTCGGGATTGCTGATCGCGATCCCGTTGACCTGTGCTGCGGCGGGTGCCGCGGTGAGCGTCGCGCCCAGAGCGGTCGCGAGAGCGAGCGTTGCTTTGGCAAGTTTCATCAGAATTGCGTCCCTACGTTGAATGAGAGTGTCTTGGTGTCGTCGCCCGGTTCCTTGCGGATCACATGCGCCAGGTCGATCCGGAACGGCCCGAAGGGGGAATTCCAGTTCACCCCGATGCCCACGGAAATGCGCGGCGCGGCACTGTTGCCGAGGAATATCTCCTGGAACGGCTGGATTGTCCGTTCCAGGGGCGACAGCGGATTACCATCATCATCGGTGGCGTCCGTCGTGGCCAGACCACTACCGTCGATGAAGAGCGGATTTCCATTCGCATCGCGCAATTGGAAGCTGATCCCGTCCGGGAAGGGGCTGTTTTGCAGCTGCGGCGTCTCGACATTGAACAGCGCGCCCACATCGAGGAAGATCGACGGACGCAGACCCAGCTCGCGCGCGCCCGTGCCCAGCGGAATTTCCAGCTCGGCACGGCCGAGATAGTAGGCGTTGCCGCCGATCGCGTCGTCGGAGTTGCGATCGCGATCCGTCACAACCAGCGGGTTGCCGTCGCCATCGTCGATGATCGGCTGGCGCAGGACGCGCGGGCCCACACCGCGGATATCGAACCCGCGGAACTGCGGCTCTCCAAGGAAGAAGCGGTCGGTCAAAAGCACGTCGTCACGGCCCGGGCCACGATCCTTCAGGCCCTTGATGTAGCCACCCTCTGCCTGAAGCGAGAAGATGAAATCGCCGAAGATGGGCCAGTACTTGGCACCCTGCCCGCGCACGCGAACGTAGTTCACATCCCCGCCAAGCCCGGCATAGTCCACGCCGAGCGTAAGGCGTTCGCCGCGGGTCGGGCGATAGAAGCTGTTGAGGGAGTTATAGGTGAAATTGAGGCCGAGGATCGAGCTCGTGCGATCGCCCAGCGTATCGCAGATGAAGCGCGATGCCAGCAGCGGCTCGCATTCGCGGATGCCGTCGCCATCGAAGTCGTTGAAGAACTCGTTCTCGTCGACGGTGACCTGATCGTAGTTGAGCGTGTAGCTCCCCACCAGCGAGGCATATTCGGTCAGCGGCACGCCCACGCGCACCGAGCCGCCGGTCGTGACCTGCTGATAACGGGTCTGGTCGCGGTTCTGCAGGTTGAAGCTGTTCACGTCGCGGCGGTAGATATCCGCGCCAAGCGAGATGTTCCGATCGAACACGTAGGGCTCGGTAAAGCTCAGGTTGATCGAATTCGAGAAGCGCGAAATCTGGGCCGATGCGCCGATGGTCTGCCCGCGACCGCGGAAATTGCGCTGCCGGATGGAGCCGGAGAACAGGAAGCTCTCGATCGAGGAAAAGCCGGCCGAAAGCTGCAGTTCGCCGGTCGGCTGTTCTTCCACATTTGCTTCCAGGATGATCCGGTCGGGCGATGCGGTTTCCCGCTGCTCGACCTCGAAGCCTTCCTGGAAATAGCCGAGCGAATTGATGCGAGCGGTGGTGCGGTTGACCGCCAGAGAGTTGAACGCATCCCCTTCCGCAGAGCGGAACTCGCGGCGAATAACCTTGTCCTGCGTCAGCGTGTTTCCATTGACGTCGACCCGCTCGATATAAACGCGCGGCGCCTCGTTGATGACCATGGTCACATCCATGGTCAGATCGTCCGGGTTGCGGCGGAACTGCGGGCGTACGTCGGCAAAGGCGTAACCGAAGCGGCCGGCCAGTTCGCTGAGCTGTTCGACCGTATCCTCGATCCGCTTGGCGTCGTACCAGTCGCCTTCCTGGATCGTGAGGTTATTGGTCAGCGCGTCTCCGTCGAAATCGCGGATTTCGCTGGTCACCTCGACATCGCCGAACTTGTAGCGTTCACCTTCCTCGACCACGTAGGTGATGATGAAGTCGCGCCGGTCGGGCGTCAGTTCGGCCACGGCGGAGACGACGCGGAAGTCCACATAGCCTTGCGTCAGGTAGAATTCGCGCAGCTTCTGCTGGTCGAAGGCGAGCTTGTCGGGATCGTAGCTGGTATTGCCACTGAGGAAACTGAACAGGCCGGTCTCCTTGGTGACCATCTCGCCTTTCAGCTTGCCATCGGAAAACGCATCGTTCCCGATGATGTTGATCTGCTGCACCCGCGACTTGGGCCCTTCGGTGATCTCGAAAACGAGATCGACGCGGTTCTGGCTCAGTTCGACGGTCTTGGGCTCGACCGTGGCGGCGAACCGTCCCTGACGCTTGTACAGCTCGATAATGCGGGCGACGTCTGCCCGGACCTTGGACCGGGTGAAGATCTGGCGCGGCGACAGCTTGATCTCGGGCAGGATCTTGTCGCTGTCGAGCCGATCGTTTCCTTCGAGAATGATGCGGTTGATGACCGGGTTTTCCACCACGTCGATCAGCACGGCGCCGTTGTCGTTGCGAATCGTGAAGCTTTCGAAAAGCTCCGTCGCGGCAAGGTCCTTCAGTGCCTGGTCGGCGGCGGCGGTTGTGTACTCGTCACCCGGGCGCAGCCGCACGTAGCTGAGGATGGTCTGCGGTTCGAGCCGCTGCACGCCGCGAACCGAAATCGTGCGGATCGTGTCGCCCTGCCGTGCACTTGTCGCCTGCGGCTCGGCGGCCGGATCGCTCTGCGTTGCAGTGGTCTGCGCAGCGTTCTCGCCGGTCTCCTGCGCAAAGGCGGCTTGCGGCAGTCCGGCCAGCGTCGTGCCGACCAACAGTGCGAGCGCATAATTGCGGATATTGGGCGAGCGGCGCGTCGCGCCCGTTTCGATGGCCATCATTGGCGAAAATGTCCCGTCAAATTGTTTCGACCCCGGATCGCACCTGGCTTATCCGTATCGAACCTCCGGATCGTCTGATCCGGCGCCCTCTGCCCGATACGCGCGCCCCTTTCAAGCTGGTGCCATTCGCTGGTGGGTCGGCCTCCCGTGTCCCGTGTCGACTTCGCGGTCAGCCGAACAGCGTCAGCGAAGCCAGATCGTTGATAGTCACGAATAGCATCAACGCGAGCACGAGAGCCACGCCGGTGCGATACGCCATTTCCATCGCACGGGGGCCAACCGGTTTCCGGCGGATCGCCTCCGCCGCGTAGAAAGCCAGGTGGCCACCGTCGAGCGCCGGGATTGGCAGCAGGTTAATGAATGCCAAATTAAGTGAGATCAGCGCAGCGAAATTGATGAACGCAATCCAGCCCAAGCTCAGCTGTTCGCCGGAAAACTTGGCGATCTTTACCGGTCCGCCCAGCTCGCGCACCGAGCGCTGCCCGGTCACGATCTGCTTGATGCCCGTGATCATCATGGAAAACGTATCGACCGATTGCTCCACCCCGCTGCCGATTGCCGCGACGGGCCCTTCGGGAACGAAGTCGTATTCGACACCTGCCGACTCGACACCGAGAAGACCGATTTTCGAAACATTCCCGAAACGGTCCTCCACCTCGTGGCTCATGGTGGTGATCGGAAACTCGAGGGTGCGCCCCGCCCGCTCGACACCGAGCGTCATCGGCGTCTCAGGGTGAAGCATCACGTCCTGCTGAAGGTCGCGGAAGCTTTCGATCGCTTCCCCGTCGAGCGTCACGATCCGGTCGCCGACCTCGATCCCCGCTGCCCGCGCGGGCGATTCCTCGCTGAAACCGGCAATGGTCAGCTGCTGCGTGGCGTCGACGGGCACCGGACGGCCAATGAACATGAAGAATGCGGCGAAGATGCCGACTGCGATCAGGATGTTGGTCGCTGGCCCTGCGAAGACAATCAGCGCGCGGCGCCACAGCGAAGCATTCTGGAACGCGCCCGGCTCTGCGGGGGCATTGGGGTCGGGAATGCTTGCCGGGTTCATATCGCCCTTGAACTGGACGTAACCGCCCAGCGGCAGCGCGGAAATCCGCCAGCGCGTGCCGCGACTGTCGTTGAAACCCACCAGCTCCTTGCCGAAGCCGACAGAGAAGGCCTGCGCCTCCACCCCCAGCAGGCGGCCAACCAGGAGGTGGCCAAGTTCATGCAAGGTCACAAGCGGCCCCAGCACAAGCAGGAAGCCGAGAATCCACATCCAGAAGGGGGGCTGTTCGATCATGCGTTCTCCAGAATGTCCTGCGCCTGCCTGCGGGCAGATTCATCGACCGCCAGTACATCTTCCAGCGTGGCCGGTCGCGACGGTCTGTCCGCGCGGCTCAGGACGTCCTCCACCAGTGACGCTATACGGGTGAACGGAATGTGACCGGCCAGGAAGGCTGCAACGGCTATCTCGTTGGCGGCATTGAGGATTGCCGGGGCCGCCCCACCCTCCCCGCAAGCTTCTCGCGCAAGCCGGGTGGCGGGAAAACGATCCTCGTCGGGTGCGAAGAAGGTCAGCTGTCCAATGGCTGCGAGGTCCAGCGGATCGCACGGCGTATCCATGCGGCGGGGCCAGGCGAGGCAGGATGCGATGGGCACCATCATGTCCGACGGTCCTAGCTGCGCGAGCGTGGATTGATCGCGATACTCCACCATCGAGTGGATCACGCTTTGCGGGTGGACGAGGATACGGATCTTGTCGAGACCGACGGGGAACAGGTGGTGCGCCTCGATCAGCTCGAGCCCCTTGTTCATCATGGTTGCGGAATCGACGCTGATCTTTGCCCCCATGTCCCAATTGGGGTGGGCAACGGCTTCGTCCGGCGTCACCCGTTCGAGTTCCTGCGCCGAATGCAGCCGCAGGGGCCCGCCGCTGGCGGTCAGCGTGATCATTCGAACTTCGGACAGGCGATTGCCGGCAAGACACTGGAAGATCGCGTTGTGCTCGGAATCGACGGGGAGGAGCGTGGCGCCGTGCTTCGCTACCGCGTCGGTCATCACCTCACCGGCGGAAACCAGCGCTTCCTTGTTGGCCAGGGCGATGGTCCCGCCCTGCTCTATCGCTGCCATGACGGGGGCCAGCCCGGCACAGCCCACGATAGCGGCCATCGAGATATCCACCGGGCGGCTCGCCGCCTCGATCAGCGCAGCCCGACCACCCGCCGCCTCGATCCCGCTACCGCTCAGCGCATCGCGCAGTTCGGGCAGGCAAGCTTCGTCGCTCACCACTGCGATTTTCGCGTCGAACTCGCGCGCCAGATCGGCGAGCTTGGCAGCGCTGCAATGCGCGGTGAGCGCCTCGACCCGCCAGCTCTCGCGATCCTCACGCAGAAGCTTGAGCGTGGAATCACCGACAGAGCCGGTGCTGCCCAGAATGGATATGGAACGCATCGGACCTACAGGCTCAGCGAGACGACGATGCCGACGAGGATGGAAACCGGGATCACCCCGTCGAAGCGATCGAAAAAGCCGCCGTGGCCAGGGATCAGGCGGCTCGAATCCTTGACCCCCGCCTTGCGCTTCAGCCAGCTTTCGAAAAGATCGCCACTCTGCGCGACCACAGCCAGAACGGGCCCGGCGATGGCGAAGACGGTCAGCGACTGCGAATCCAGCGTGCCCTGCCGCCAGGTCAGGAAGATCAGCGGGCTCATCGCCAGCAAGCCGCCGAACATGCCGCCCAGCAGGCCCGCCCAGGTCTTGTTCGGGCTGACCTTGGGCAGAATGCGCGGGCCGCCGATCAGCGTGCCGAAAAGATAGGCGAAGGTATCGGCGAGGATCACCACGCCGAGGACGATGTAGAAGGCCTGCATGTCCGCATCGATCAGAATGACTGCGGAAAGCCCGATATAGGCAGCGCCGGCAAGGATGCCCGCCAACCGGTAGGGGATATTCCCGGTCGCCTTGATGACCAGGAAAATGAACTCGAGAAAGCACAGCGCAGCAACCGCGCCCACGATCAGGTCCAGACCCCGCTCGCCCAGCGCCCAGTACACGCCCGCCACAATGGCGATCATGACCATGGCGGATGCCGCCCTGATGCCGAATGTCTTGCGGCGGGAATGCTCGCGAACTTCCGCGAGGGTCGGGTTCTCCGGCTCGCCGCCGATCAGCGGCTGAGATTCGGTCTGGTCTGCCTCGGATTCCTGCACGCCGGGCACGTGCTCTCCGGGTCCCTGCGCATCATGCGCGCGCGTCTCGTCATCGTCCGCCATAGCGCCTCTCCCTCTTCGCGAAGTCGCTCAACGCGGCCTTGAGATGCTCCGGGGTGAAGTCCGGCCACAGCGTCTCGACGAAGATCATCTCTGCATAGGCCATCTGCCATAACAGAAAGTTGGACAGGCGCACCTCGCCACTGGTCCGTATCAGCAGGTCGACCGGCGGCAGGTCGGCGGTGAACAGATGCCGTTCGATGGCATCGGGCGTGATCTCGCCTTCGCGGGCAGCCGCCTGCGCCGCTTGCGCGATTTCCTGCTGCGATCCGTAATTGAGCGCGACCGCAACCGTGTGCGTACCATGCGCGGTGCGCTCCAGCGCATCCTCCAGCATCGCCACGATATCGGCGTCCAGCGCCCGCCAATCCCCCACGATCTTCAGCCGAACCCGATTTTTCACGAACTCTTCCAGATCGGTCCGGATGAAGTTGCGCATCAGGTTCATGAGGTCGGAAACCTCTTCCTCCGGGCGCTTCCAGTTCTCGGAGCTGAAGGCATAGAGCGTCAGGCACTCGATCCCTGTGCCTTCGAGGCTTCGCACGAGCGTGCGGACCGCCTCCACGCCGCGCTTGTGGCCGATCGCACGCGGCAGCCCGCGGCGCTTCGCCCAGCGGCCATTGCCATCCATGATGATGGCAACATGGCGCGCGACGCCTTGAGGATTGTCAGGCATCGACCAGCCCCGTTCGGGGGTGCGGATCAGGGACGGCAGCCCACATCCTCACTGCTGCATGATTTCCTTTTCCTTGGCTTCCGCAGCCGTGTCCGCCTCGCTCGTATACTTGTCGGTCAGCTTCTGGACATCGTCCTCGGCACGCTTGCGCTCGTCTTCCGAGATTTCCTTCTTCTTCTCGTCTTCCTTGAGCGCTTCCATACCGTCGCGGCGCACGTTGCGGATCGCGATCTTGGCGTTCTCGGCATACTTGCCGGCAAGCTTGGCGAGTTCGCGGCGCCGTTCCTCGGTCAGATCGGGCATCGGGATGCGCAGGGTCTGGCCGTCCTGCATCGGGTTGAGGCCCAGGTTCGCGTGCGCGATGCCCTTTTCCACCGCGCTGACATTGCCCTTGTCCCACACCTGCACGCTGAGCATGCGCGGTTCGGGCGCAGAGACCGTGGCCACCTGATTGAGCGGCATCATCGAGCCGTAGACTTCCACCTGCACCGGATCGAGCAGGCTGGTGTTTGCGCGCCCCGTGCGCAGACCCGCCAGATCGCCCTTGAGGCTTTCCACCGCGCCCTGCATGCGGCGCTCGATATCGCTCTTGTCGTATTTCGCCATGGCTGGCCTTCCTATATCCTCTTGAACTTAATCGTTTCGTACGATGGTCTGTGCGCCTTGCCCAGCGAGTACGCGAGCGAGATTGCCCTTCTCGCGGATCGAGAACACCACGATGGGGATGTTGTTGTCCCGGCACAGCGCCACGGCGCTGGCGTCCATCACCTTCAGGTTGTCCGCCAGCACCTTGTCGTACGTGACTGAATCATAACGCTTTGCATCGGCATTCTTCTTGGGGTCGGAATCGTACACTCCGTCCACGCTCGTGCCTTTGAACAGCGCGTCGCAGCGCATTTCGGCCGCGCGCAGCGCCGCTCCGCTGTCCGTTGTGAAATACGGCGCGCCGACGCCGGCGGCGAAGATCACGATCCGGCCCTTTTCCAGATGCCGCTCCGCCCGGCGACGGATCACCGGCTCGCACACCTGGTCCATCTGCACCGCGCTCTGCACACGGGTCGGCACGCCAAGCTGTTCGAGCGCGCTCTGCATTGCCAGCGCGTTCATGACTGTGGCGAGCATGCCCATGTAATCGGCCTGCGCGCGGTCCATGCCCTGCGCCGCGCCCGCCATGCCGCGAAAGATGTTGCCGCCGCCAATGACGAGGCAGATTTCCCAACCGGCATCCCTGGCCTGCTTCACCTCCCCGGCGAGTTCGCTGACGAATGCGGGATCGATGCCGAACTCCTGCTCGCCCATCAACACTTCGCCAGAGAGTTTCAGAAGGATACGCTTGGCGTTGGTGATCGGCATGGGGGTCGGGTCTCGAATTGCGAAAGTCGCAAGGCCCTACCGCGCGCGGGTGCGGGTGGCAACGGCATGGCGCGCTGTTTTGATCGCGCTTGCCTGTGTGGCCCGCTTGGATCATCCGGGTGCGATGCTTGGACGTCTCCTCCCTCCCGGCCGCGCACGGATCGTACTGCTCGCCCTTCTGATCGCATTGCTGGCGGCGTTCGTATTCGTCACGGCGAAAGCCTGGCGCGATACGCTGGCGGACCCGGTGGTGCGCCGCACGAGCGTGACGTTGCCCGACATGGTGCCGGGGGCAGATCCCGTCACGATCGCGCTGATCTCGGACATCCACATCGCTGGCCCGGACATGCCGCCCGAACGGCTCGAGCGGATCGTCACGCAGATCAACGCACTGAAGCCTGATGCCGTATTGATCGCCGGAGACCTGATCAGTGAGAAGAAGCTGGGCACGAAGATTTACAGCGCGGAGGCGGCGGTCGCTCCGCTGGCCGCGCTGGATGCGCGGCTCGGCACCTTCCTCGTGCCGGGCAATCACGATCACTGGTTCGGCTGGCC
>MDTB01202144.1_pt1 | contig 85481 bp, 78 predicted proteins | sample 811161 | NCBI WGS metagenome assembly MDTB01 (sample SAMN05326650, study PRJNA326480) | marine metagenome | isolation source: seawater | place: Mediterranean Sea | collected 2009
GTAAATTTATAATAATTTCTTTATGTTGGACTTTTAGTTTTCATATCCTTAACGAGATCAGACACTTATTTTGGGACATGGGGTATGGCTTTGATCTAAATGTATCAAGGATTACAGGCATATTAACAATCTTTGGTTCTTTTGTTCTTACAATTATTTTTTATTTAATAGGTAAAAATGTTTTTTAATATGATTAGTCCCTCTAAAAAATGGCTATTAACAAAGGTAACCTCAGCTTTGCTAATTCCATTTATGATATGGTTTTTAATTAGTTTTGTTTTAATTTTTGATAATGATTATCAAAAAATAGTTCAAAATTTGTCTAGTTTTAATCACAAAGTTTTATTTTCATCTTTTTTAATAGTTGCTTATATTTTCTTTTCCTTAACAATAAGTGAGATATTTGAGGATTATATTCACAATGAAAAAATCAAAAATGTGGCAAACAAATTACTCATTACATTTGCTATATTAATACCAATTTTAACAATTTGGAGTATATTTAATATTAAAATATGAAATCATACAAAATTATAGATCATGAATATGACGTAGTAGTTTTAGGAGCTGGTGGATCCGGACTACGAGCTGCCGTTGGCTTATCAGAGGCTGGGTTGAAAACCGCATGTATATCCAAAGTTTTTCCTACAAGAAGTCATACATCAGCTGCACAAGGCGGCATATCTGCTGCATTAGGAAATATGGGAGAAGATGATTGGAGGTGGCACATGTATGATACAGTTAAGGGCTCAGATTGGTTAGGAGATCAAGATGCAATTGAATATCTTTGTAAAGAAGCTCCAAAAGCAGTCATTGAGCTAGAAAAGTATGGTGTACCTTTTAGTAGAACTGAAGATGGGAAAATTTATCAAAGACCTTTTGGTGGAATGACAAAAAATTACGGAAATGGAACAGTTCAAAGAACATGTGCTGCTGCAGATAGAACTGGCCATGCAATTCTTCACACTTTGTATGGACAAGCATTGAAACATAATACGGAATTTTTTATTGAATATTTTGCATTAGATCTAATTATGAAAAATGGAGAATGTAAAGGCATAATAGCATGGAATCTAAATGATGGAACAATACATAGATTTAAATCTCATATAACGATTATCGCTACCGGAGGTTATGGAAAAATTTATTATTCCGCTACATCTGCTCATACTTGTACTGGAGATGGAAACGGTATGGTTTTAAGAGCTGGTTTACCGCTACAAGATATGGAATTTGTTCAATTTCACCCAACTGGAATATATGGAGTTGGATGTTTAATTTCTGAAGGTGTTAGAGGTGAAGGTGGTTTTCTTTTAAATTCTAAAGGTGAGAGATTCATGGAAAGATATGCACCTAGCGCTAAGGATCTTGCCTCAAGAGATGTGGTAAGCAGATCTATCGCAATCGAAATCAATGAAGGAAGAGGAGTAGGCAAAGAAAAAGATCACGTACATTTACACTTAGACCACTTAGATCCAAAAGTAATTGATAATAGGTTGCCAGGTATAGCCGAGTCAGCAAAGACATTTTCTGGAGTGGATGTAACAAAAGAACCAATACCTGTTGTACCTACTGTTCATTATAATATGGGAGGAATTCCAACTAATTATAAAGCTGAAGTTTTAACTTTAAATGGATCAGAAAAAACAGTGCCAGGACTTATGGCAATAGGAGAAGCTGCTTGTGTTTCAGTTCATGGTGCTAATAGATTAGGTTCAAATTCATTAATAGATTTAGTAGTTTTTGGAAAAGCAGCAGCAAAAAGAGCCGCTGAGCTTGTCAAACCCAATAGTCCACACAGCGACTCTCCAACAAGTGAAACAGAAAAATGTCTAGATAGATTTGACAAAATTAGAAATTCAAAAGGAGATATGAAAACTTCTCAACTTAGATTATCAATGCAAAAGACGATGCAAAGTAAGTGCGCTGTATTTAGAACTGAAAAAACTCTTAAAGAGGGTGTTGATGAAATCAGACAGCCTTTTGAAGGACTTGATAAAATATCTGTAAAAGATAAATCTCTTTTATTTAATACAGATCTTGTAGAATCATTGGAATTTGATAACTTAATTCGTCAAGCAATGACGACTATGGACTCTGCTTACCATAGGAAAGAAAGCAGAGGCGCTCATGCTAGAGAAGATTTTTCCAAAAGAGATGATAAAAAATTTATGAAACATACCTTAGCATGGCAAGAAGGGAAAAAAGTCAAAGTTGAATATAGAGATGTGCATGCTAGAACCTTGACTAATGACGTTCAGTACTTTCCACCAAAGGAGAGAGTATATTAATGGCTGAGTTTATACTTCCTAAAAACTCTAAAATAATTAAAGGCAGATATTACAAAGATAAAACTAGTTCAAAAAACATTAAAAAAGTAAATGTTTATAGATGGAATCCTGAAGATGGTAAAAATCCAAGAATAGATACTTTCGAAGTTGATATGGACAACTGTGGACCCAAAGTATTGGATATTTTATTTAAGATTAAAAATGAAATTGATTCATCATTAACTTTTAGAAGGTCGTGTGCCCATGGAGTTTGTGGGTCATGTGCGATGAATGTAGATGGAGTAAATACCTTATCATGCATTAAAGCACATAAAGATATTAAAGGAGAATTGAATATTTACCCTTTGCCACATCTAAGAGTTGTTAAAGATTTAATTGGAGATTTAAGCAATTTATACAAACAGTACGAATCAATACAACCATGGTTGAAAACTTCAAAAACAGATACGGAAAAAAGAGAAATAATTCAGTCTCAGAACGACAGATCAAAACTTGACGGCTATTATGAGTGTATTCTGTGCGCTTGCTGCTCTACATCCTGCCCAAGCTACTGGTGGAATGGTGAAAAATATTTAGGTCCGGCTGTTTTGCTACAAGCATATAGATGGATTAGTGATAGTAGAGACGAGGATAAAAAAGAAAGACTTAAAAAAGTAGCTGACGAGTTAAAGCTATATAGATGTCACACTATAATGAATTGTACAAATTCTTGCCCCAAGGGTCTTAATCCTGCAAAAGCTATTGGCTCTATAAAAAAAATGCTTGCAACAAGCTAAAACCTTATTTATTCAAAGGTTATGAAAATAATTGAACATTTCGTTGATGGAAAAAAATATTCTGGAAATTCAAAAAAATTATCTTCTGTATTTAACCCAGCAACTGGAGAAGAAACAGCCAAAGTAAAACTTGGTAGCTCTGGCGATTTAAATAATGCAGTTGAAAAAGCTCAAAATGCATTTTTATCATGGTCTAATACTCCTCCCTTGCAACGGGCTAGAGTATTATTCAGATATAAAGAATTAATTGAGAAAAACTCTGATGAACTAACAAAAATAATTGTTTCAGAACACGGTAAAGTTTATGAAGATGCCAAAGGGTCACTCACAAGAGGTCTTGAGGTAGTTGAATATGCTTGTGGTATTCCTCAAATGCTAAAGGGTGAGTTTACAGAAAATGTAGGTAAAAATGTAGATAGCTGGTCACTTAGACAGCCCTTGGGAGTTTGTGCTGGCATTACTCCCTTTAATTTTCCAGCTATGGTTCCAATGTGGATGTTTCCAATGGCTATAGCTTGCGGAAATACTTTTATATTAAAACCATCAGAAAAAGATCCATCCTGTTCTATAAAATTAGCTGAGTTGTTTAGTGAGGCCGGTTTACCAAATGGAGTTTTAAATATAGTTAATGGCGACAAACAAGTGGTAGATGCAATCATCACAAACAAGAATATTTCAGCAGTAAGTTTTGTAGGATCAACTCCTGTTGCAAAATATATTTATGAAAACTGCGCAAAAAATGAAAAAAGAGTTCAAGCTCTAGGAGGTGCAAAAAATCATTGCGTTGTAATGCCAGATTGTGATTTAGAACAAGCCGTAAGCGGTTTGATGGGAGCCGCATATGGTTCAGCTGGAGAAAGATGTATGGCACAATCTGTTGCTGTCGCAGTAGGAAATGTTGGAGATGAACTTGTTAAAAATTTAGCTAAAAAAGTAGAGTCTTTAAAAGTCGGTCCTGGAATGGATAAAAAGTCTGAGATGGGACCTTTGGTAACTAAGGAACATTTGTCAAAAGTAAAAAATTACGTAGATATAGGAGAAAAAGAAGGAGCAAAACTTGTTGTAGATGGTAGAAATCTTAAATTGCAAGGTTATGAAAAAGGTTATTACATAGGAGGCTGTTTATTTGATAATGTAAAAAAAGATATGAGAATTTATAAAGAGGAAATTTTTGGGCCAGTTTTATCAGTCGTTAGGGCAAAAGATTTTTCTGAAGCTCTAAATTTAGTTAATGACCATGAGTTTGGAAATGGAGCTAGTATTTTTACTAGAGACGGAGATACAGGAAGAGCATTTTCAAGTAAATCAAAGATTGGCATGGTGGGCATAAACATTCCGATACCAGTACCAATGGCTTTTCATAGTTTTGGAGGTTGGAAAAGATCATTATTCGGCGATCAGCATATGCATGGACCTGAAGGAGTAAGATTTTATACAAAACTTAAAACCATAACATCTAGATGGCCAACTGGCTTAAAAACCGAGTCTGACTTCGTAATGCCAACAATGAAATAAAAAAGTAAAATGAAAAAAAAAATCACTCTAATTGGAGCAGGACAAATAGGCGGGACTTTAGCTCATCTTATTGCATTAAAAGAATTAGGAGATGTTGTTTTATTTGATGTGGCTGCTGGAATAGCAAAAGGCAAAGCCCTAGATATTGCTCAATCATCACCAGTAAATGGATTTAATATAAAATTATCTGGCACGGATAAATATGAAGATACAAAAAACTCCGATGTAATAATTATTACTGCCGGTGTTCCAAGAAAACCAGGGATGACAAGGGATGATTTACTTGGAATAAATTTAAAAATAATTAAGCAGGTAGCTGAAGGAATAAAAAAAACATCACCAAATGCATTTGTAATATGTATTACAAATCCATTAGATGTAATTGTTATGGCTTTACAAAAATATTCTGGTTTACCTAAAAATAAAGTAGTTGGGATGGCTGGGATTTTAGATTCTTCTCGTTTTATTTACTTTCTTTCACAAGAACTTAATGTCCCTGTAAAAAAAATTAAATCTTTTGTACTTGGTGGGCACGGGGATAGTATGGTCGCTATGCTGGGAACAACAACAGTAGATGGAAAAAAAATTTCTGAATTAGTAAATGAAGGTAAAATTAAAATGGAGAGAATAAAAGAAATTGTCGATAGAACAAAAAAAGGTGGTGCAGAGATTGTGAAGTATTTAGAGAAAGGTTCGGCATTTTATGCCCCAGCTGCCTCAGGCGTGGAAATGGCTGAAAGTTTTCTAAAAGACTTGAAAAAACAATTACCTTGTGCGGCTTTTTTAAATGGCGAGTATGGTTTCAATAATATTTATGCTGGAGTACCGGTTATTATAGGCAAAAATGGAGTAGAAAAAATTGTTGAACTAAATCTTAATGATGAGGAAAAATCTAATTTTCAAGCATCAATAAATGCTGTGAAAGAATTATTTAATGCAGCAACTAAAATTGATAATAGCCTTAGCTCATAATTTTTTGACAACATATAAAATATTTTTCCCGAATTTATTTAAAAGTAACTTGTCTAAAAAGTAAGTTATAGGAGTAAAAATTTTATCCCATAAAAAAATTTTAAATTTTGATGGATAAATTTCCTCCTTAAAAAAAATTTTATTTAAAAAATACAAAAAATATCCAATAGCATCTAAGTATATTAATTTTTCTAATTTCCCTCCTTTTAATTTTAATTTTTGAAAAAAATCAATTTCATAACGCCTATGATGACCAACCGCTTCATCGAATTTTGAGTATAATCTATTATGTGCTGGCACAAGTACTATCAAATAACCATTAATTTCAAGTTTTTCAAAAGCATCGAATATCTCCTCCTGGTCTTTCTTTATATGCTCTAAAACATTTAAATACATAATCGTATTAAATCTTTCATAAATTTCTGAAATAGTTTTATTTGTAAAATTTATTTTTGCGTTGGTAAATTTTTTTTTTTATTATCTGGTAATTATTCGAGTCAATTTCACTTAAAGTTAGCTGATCTACAGCATGCATATAATTTTTAGTAAAACTTCCTATGCCAGCTCCTACTTCAAGAACTTTTCCTGTGATAAATTTCTTGATTTCAATATAAATGTATTTTCTCCATAGAGTTGCTCTATCAAAATTTTCTAATTCTTTTCCCGGGTAATTCATTTGATTATTGTTTAAGAAAATTCATAACTATTTTTACATATTGGTTATTAACTCCATCTCCTAGAACTTTATCCAAAGACTGAAAAAAGTGATTTATATTTTTTTCATCAATTATTAATGAAGGAGAAATATTTAAATGATTGGAGTTAGAGGATTCACTAATCGATGTAAGAATATTATATTTTTCATAAAGTTCACATGATATAGCTTGAGCAGTTAGTTTTTTTAAAAAAAAAGATTTATCTTTAATAATTTTAATAGGAATTTTTTCAACTATATTTGAGATAGAAGAAGAAAATGATTTAAAAACAATTCCGTTCAAAATTCCTGTACCTTTAACGCTTTCGATTTTGTCTGGATATTTTGTTTGTAAAACATTTAACTTTTCTTTTAAGGTTTTGCTTAGTTTGATCACTTTATCTTCAAAAGATTTTTCAGCAAAAATATTTATTGCCTCCAAAGCTGTAACACTTTCTTCCCCAAAACCATTGTAAGTTGTTGTATGTAAAAAAGTATCATTTAATTCGTTATAGGCTTTATTATAAACCTCATCGTTTACAACAATTGATGAAATAGAGGACTTTCCTCCTCCTAAAGCCTTAGAAAGACAAATTGCATCTGGCTCAACATCAAAATTTTGAAAATAAAACATTTTTTCTGATTTATAAAATCCTGTAAATACTTCATCAAATATTACTCTAAAATTATATTTTTTTTTCAAATCAAAAACTTTTTTTATGAATTCTTTTGAGCAAGATTCTAATAAGCTTGCACTAAAAGGTTCGATAATTACTGCATATATTCCTCCTTCTTGATGATATTTGATTACTTGTTTTTCTAAGTCTTGCGAATTGTTAAATTTAAAATCAAAACAGTTATTTAAAAATGGAAATTGATTTTCTTTTTTGTACGACCCAGAGATTGAACCACTTCCAATTAATTTTCCATGATAAGATTTATTAGAAAACAAAATGTTTTTTTTTATTCCTTTAAAACTTTTAAAAGTTATTTTCATCGCAGCCTCTACAGCCTCTGCTCCTGAATTAAGAAAAAATGACTTTTTTAAATTACAATTTAGAATATGTGCTAATGATGCAGCCAAAGTTGCCATATAACTAGAAAAAATTATTTTGTGTACTTCAACTTTTTTTTCGTTTTGAAATTTAATTCTTGCTTGCAAAATTCTTGGGTGATTGTGACCCAAACCTAATACACCAAGACCACCAGTAAAATCTAAAATTTCTTTATTTTTTTCGGTAGTCATTATTACACCCTCAGCACTTTTGAAAAGATCCATTCCATATGGCAGCGATGAAAAAATTTTTGTTTGATTTGGATTTATGAATTCTGCATATAGAGCTCTAACTTGATCTATACTTAGTTTATTTGGCTCTTCGATACTGAAAATTTTGTTTTTCATCGTTGTATTGTGTAAAATTATATAGTTTAAGGATATACTTTAATAAATATTGATTTTCTACCTAATTTGTTAAAATAATTAAAAATGCAACAAATAAAAACTTTAATTATACCAATTACATTAGTTATATTTTCTTTTTTGATAAACTTTATCTATTCTAGCAAAGGAGTCTTACCGATAGATACTTTTGCCCATTTCGATACCGGATTTAGACTTACTCAGGGTGAAATTCCATTTAAAGATTATTGGACAACAAGTGGATTATTTATAGATATTTTTCAATTTTTTCTTTTTAACTTATTCGGAATAAGTTGGTCCTCATACATAATAAATGGCAGTATAATAAATGCATTACTCACCTTATTTTTATTTTTTTTTCTTAAAGAAATTAATATTAAAACAGGGTACGCTTTTTTTTATTCTATTTGTTTCTCTATTCTAGCAAATCCCTCTATCGGTACACCTTTTGTAGATCATTACTCAGCTTTTTTTTCTTTACTAAGTGTTATTTTCTTTTTATTAGCCGTAAAAAAAAATAATTTTTACTTTTGGTATTTTATACCTATTTTTTTATTTCTTGGTTTTTTTAGTAAACAAACTCCATCTGGATATATATTTTTACTTATGATTTTTAATTTAGCATTTTATACTTTTACAAACAAAAAATCAAAATGGATAAAACCTATTTTAGCGGGCACACTAACTTGTTTAATTATATTTGTAATACTTATATTTTTAAATGAAATAGACATTAAACAATTTTTAATACAATATTTTTTTTTCCCATCTACTATCGGTGAATTGAGATTTGAAAAGCTAGAGTTTAGTTTAAAAAGAATTGTATTTGATTTTAAATTTATCCATATTTTACTTTTACCATTAATAATTTTAACCATAAAAAATATTTTAAATAAAAAATCAAAAATATTTTTGATAATATTAAATTTGAACTTTATAATTTTAAGTTTATTTTTTATTTTTCATCAAATACTCACTTGGAATTTTATTTTTATTTTTTTCTTAATTCCAATTCTTGCAGCTGTTATACATTCTAATTTTATTTTACTTTATTCAAATAAAGATTTTTTAAAGTATTTCGTTATTGCAATATGTATTATTGGGACTCTAAAATTTCATTTTAGATTTAATGAAGAGAGAAAATTTATTAATTTAGAAGGAATTGATATTAACAATTTTGAAAAAGCAGAAATTATAGATAATAAACTCAAAGGTTTAAAATGGATAACCATGAATTATCCTGATAACCCAAAAAATGAAATTAAATTTATAAAAAAATCATTAAAAATAATTCAACATGAACAAAAAAGTTTGATGTTTATTGGAAATTATCAGTTTTTTTCGTCAATTTTAAACAAAAAAACTAATGCTCCTAATAGATGGTATGCAACAGGAGTATCACACCCAACAAAACAGAATAGATACTATAAAGAATATATCAATTTTGTTAAAAATCTTATTATTAAAAAAAAGATAGAAGTAATATACTTACATCAGCCTGTTAAAAATCAACATTTGGATATTATTCAAGATGCAATTAAGACAATTTCAAAAAAATGCGATAATTCAACTAGAGAAACAAATGAATTCGTAATAGTAGATATAAAAAATTGCCACTAGATTTATTGTAAATAACAAAAATTTAACTATAAGTATTGAAAAATGAATATTCACGAACATCAAGCAAAAGAACTTTTAAAGAAATATGGTGCTCCCGTATCAAAGGGTTTTGTAATTTATTCTAAAAGTGAGATTTCACAAAAATCAAACAATCTAGAAAGCAAAAAATTTGTTTTAAAAGCCCAAATTCATGCAGGCGGTCGGGGAAAAGCAGGGGGCGTTAAACTTGTTAATGATAGAAATGAACTTATTAAAGAAGCTAATGAAATGTTTGGGAAAGTATTAATTACCCATCAAACAGGCCCTAATGGCAAAGAGGTAAAGAGACTTTATGTTGAGGAGGCCTCTAATATATCTAGAGAATTTTATCTATCATGTTTAATAGATAGGGAAACTTCACGAATAGCCTTTATTAGCAGTACAGAAGGAGGAATGGATATTGAGAAAATAGCTTTAGAAAATCCAAATAAAATTATTACAACAAAAATAGAGTTAAAAAAGGATATTGAAGATAACTCTATCAAAAAAATTTTGAGTCCTTTCAATTTAAATGTAGATCAGTTTGAAGATGCAAAAAAAATTGTTATAGCTTTATATAAGATAATTATTGAGAAAGACGCATCTTTGATTGAAATAAATCCTTTAATAATAACTAAAGAAAATAAAATAATTTGTTTAGATGCAAAAATGAACTTTGATGATAACGCTATGTACCGAAGACCAGATATTTTTGCTCTTAGAGATTTAAATGAAGAAGAAATTACGGAGATCAAGGCTAGCGAGCATGACTTGGCATACATTAAGCTAGATGGTTCAATTGGATGCATGGTCAATGGAGCAGGATTAGCTATGGCCACAATGGATATTATTAAATTACATGGGGAGGAGCCAGCTAATTTCTTAGATGTCGGAGGAGGAGCATCCAAAGAAAAAGTTACAGCAGCTTTCAAATTAATTTTATCTGATAAAAATGTTAAAGGCATTTTAATTAATATATTTGGAGGTATAATGCGATGTGATGTCCTGGCACAAGGCGTTGTCGAAGCCGCTAAAGAAAGTAATCTTAAAGTTCCTTTAGTAGTTAGATTAGCCGGTACAAATTTTAAAGAAGGACAAGAAATTTTAGATAAATCAAATTTAAAAATTATGTCGGCTTCAGATTTAAATGATGCTGCAAAAAAAATAGTAAAAGCAATTAAATAAAAAAATGTCAGTTTTAGTAAATAAAAAAACAAAAGTTATTTGCCAGGGCTTTACGGGAACACATGGAACGTTTCATTCAGAGCAGGCATTAAAGTATGGAACACAATTAGTCGGAGGTGTAACTCCTAAAAAAGGCGGGCAAAAACATCTTGGTCTTCCAGTATTTAACTCAGTTATTGAGGCCAAAGAAAAAACACAAGCAAATGCCACCATGATCTATGTTCCTCCTAAATTTGCATCTTCGGCTATCATCGAAGCTATAGAATCTAAAATTGAATTGATCGTTTGTATAACTGAAGGGATACCCGTAATTGATATGATAAAGGTTAAACAAGCTTTAAAAAAAAATCAAAGTAGACTAATAGGACCTAACTGTCCCGGTATAATTACCCCTGAAGAATGTAAAATAGGAATAATGCCAGGAAATATTCACAAAAAAGGATCTGTAGGAATTGTTTCAAGATCTGGTACATTAACTTACGAGGCTGTTGCTCAAACAACTGCTAATGGAATGGGTCAATCGACATGTATTGGTATTGGCGGCGACCCAATTAACGGAACAAACTTTATAGATTGTTTAGAACTTTTTTTAAAAGACAAAGAAACAGAATCGATCGTAATGATTGGTGAAATTGGCGGAACTGCTGAAGAAGAAGCTGCAGAATTTTTAAAAAAATCAAAAATAAAAAAACCTATGGTAGGCTTTATTGCAGGTCTAACAGCACCCACGGGCAGAAGAATGGGCCACGCAGGAGCAATTATATCAGGTGGCAAAGGTGGAGCAAAAGACAAGATAGAAACAATGAAATCTGCCGATATAACTATCTCTAATTCCCCAGCAGATATTGGAAAAACATTATATAATAAACTAAAAGGTTGATTTTTTAAAATTTGTGATAAAATAAGTAATCAATGTCTTCAAATAAAGATAACTTAACTTTTAAAAAAACTTCTTTTTTGTCTGGCGTTAATTCTTCTTATATAGAAGATTATTATGCCACTTATTTAGAAGACCCAAGACTCTTACCTTATGATTGGCAAAAATTTTTTGAGGGATTAAATGAAGATAAAATAAATATATCTAAAGATATTAAAGGACCAAGCTGGTCACCTAAAAAAGAAAAAATAAAAATTACGAATAAAGATGCAGAAGACTCTAAAACTAAAAAAAATTTAGAACTAGAGGATATTTCTGTTCACCAAGCTACCAAAGATTCCGTTAGAGCTATCATGCTTATCCGAGCTTATAGGATAAGAGGGCATTTAATTGCAAATCTTGATCCTTTACAATTACAACAAAAAATTGAACATCCCGAGCTTAACCCGGCAAGCTACGGATTTAGTTCCAAAGACTATGAAAGAAAAATTTTTTTAGATGGCGTTCTAGGTTTACAATATGCCAATCTAAGTCAAATTATTAAAATTCTTAAAAAAACATATTGTTCAACTATTGGCTATGAGTTTATGCATGTAGGTGACCCAGAAGAAAAAACGTGGATTAGAAACAGAGTAGAAGGACCGCAAAAAGATATTAATTTTACTGCTAATGGAAAAAAAGCAATATTAAATAAAATAGTAGAAGCCGAGGGTTTTGAAAAATATTTACACATTAAATTTATTGGCACAAAAAGGTTTGGATTAGATGGGGGGGAGTCCCTTGTACCTGCACTTGAACAAATAATCAAAAAAGGAGGGAGCTTAGGTGTAAAAGAAATCAAAATTGGCATGCCTCATAGAGGAAGATTAAATATTTTAGCTAACGTTATGAGAAAACCCTTTAAGGCAATTTTTAGCGAATTTTTTGGAAAAAGTAGTTCTTCCAAAAAGAATTATGATGGTGATGTAAAATATCATTTAGGGGCATCCTCTAATCGTGAGTTTGATGGGAATAATGTTCATATTAGTTTAACTGACAACCCCTCACATTTAGAGGTAGTAAATCCAGTAGTCCTTGGACAAGTGCGAGCAAAACAATTTTTTCATAAAGACCCAGAAAGAAAAAAAGTTGTTCCAGTCTTGATCCATGGAGATGCAGCGTTTGCAGGCCAAGGAATAGTCGCTGAATGTTTCGCTATGTCTGGGTTGCCAGGACATAATATTGGAGGAACAATTCATATTATAGTAAATAATCAGATAGGATTTACTACAGCACCAAGATTTGCTAGATCATCACCCTATCCATCTGACGTTGCCAAAACAGCTCAAGCTCCAATTTTTCATGTAAATGGAGATGACCCCGAGGCAGTTGTTCATTGTGCAAAAATTGCTACAGAATACAGACAAAAATTTAACAGAGATGTAGTTATAGACATGGTTTGTTATAGAAGATTTGGTCACAACGAAGGAGATGAACCTTCTTTTACACAGCCTATTATGTATAAAAAAATTAGCAAACATCCGACTACATTAACCATTTATGGAAAAAAAATTTCAAAAGATGGACTTATATCTGAAGAGGAAATAAAAAAAAGAAAAAGTGATTTTAAAATTTTTTTAGAAAAGGAATTTGAAACATCTAAGAATTATAAATCTGAATTAAAATGGTTTGAAGGAGTTTGGTCAAGATTTAAACCAGGATTAGGTAAAGACAAAAGAGGAGTTAGTGGTATTAATGAAAAAAGAATTATAAATTTAGGAAAAAAAATATCTACTCTTCCAAAAAACTTCAATATACACAAAACTCTTATTAAAATTCATGACAACAAATTAAAAATGTTTACAAATTTATTACCGATTGATTGGTCAACAGCGGAAACATTAGCTTTGGCATCATTATTAGAGGATGGTTTTTCAGTCAGACTGTCCGGTCAAGATACTGGAAGAGGAACATTCAGTCAGAGGCATTCAGTTCTCAGGAATCAAAATAATCATGAGAGATTCATCCCTCTAAATAATATTTCTGAGAAACAAAAAAAATTTGAAGTTATAGACACCCTTCTATCTGAATTAGCAGTACTTGGGTTTGAATTTGGGTATTCTTTATCTGAACCTGAAACTTTAGTGATTTGGGAGGCCCAATTTGGAGACTTTGCGAATGGAGCTCAAATAATTATTGATCAATTCATTACTTCGGGAGAGTCTAAATGGGGAAGAGCCAGTGGATTAGTAATGTTATTACCTCATGGATATGAAGGTCAAGGACCTGAACATTCTTCTGCAAGACTTGAGAGATTTTTACAAATGTGTGCAGGCGATAATATTCAAGTAATTAATTGTACAACTCCAGCTAATTATTTTCATGCACTTAGAAGACAAATGCATAGAGACTTCCGTAAGCCTTTAATTGTAATGACTCCTAAATCGCTTTTAAGACACAAAAAATGTGTTTCTAACATAACAGACTTCACAAAAGAAAATAGTTTTCATCGTGTTTTAGAGGACCATGCCTATTTGAAAAATAGCAATCTAATTAAACTCAAAAAAGATAATCAGATTAAGAAAGTAGTTATTTGCTCAGGAAAAATATATTTTGATATACTTGAGGCGCGAGAAAAAATTAAAAATAGGGAGGTAGTATTTATAAGAATTGAACAGCTATATCCTTTTCCGGCTAAAACTTTGGCAAAAATACTAAAAAGATACTCAAAAGCTAAAATTTTTTGGTGTCAAGAGGAGCCACAGAATATGGGAGCTTGGAATACTGTTAGAAATTATATAAATAGGGTTTTGGAGATAATAAAGTCTAAAAGCAGAAGTATAGGATATATTGGAAGAAATGCCTCATCTTCTACTGCGACCGGAAATCTTAACAAACACCTTGCACAACAAAAGGAAATATTAGAAAAGGTAGTAAGTTAATAAATATCAATGTCACAAAAAATTATAGTACCAACACTTGGAGAGTCAGTTACAGAAGCAACTGTAGCAAAATGGCTAAAAAATCAGGGTGACAAAGTAAATTCCGATGAACCTTTAGTAGAGTTAGAGACAGATAAAGTTAACGTGGAGGTACCATCTCCTTCTAGCGGTACATTAGAAAGCATATCAGTTAATGCAGGTGAGACAGTAAATGTAGGGACCCTACTTGGTATAGTAACAGAAGGTTCAAAAAAAGTTCAAGAAGACAATACTCAAAAAGAATATAAACCACCTTCAAAAAAAGATAATAATAAAAAAATAATTAAAGAGGAAAAAAATGAACCAGAAGATAAATTAACACAAGATACTCCTCAAAAAGAAGAGCCATTAATTCTCAATCAAACACCTTCAAAAGAAGAGCCTTTAATATTAGATAATTTTGAAGAGAGGGAGGAAAAAGTTAAAAAAAATTTTGTTAAATCAGAAAAAATAAATTTTTCTCCTGCGGCAAGAAAATTAGCTAAAGAAACAAAAGTAGATTTATCAAATCTTAAAGGATCAGGAAAAAATGGAATTGTATTAAAAGAGGATGTGATGGGTTTAATGGGCGTTAAGCCTAAACCATCAGAAAGAAAAGTTTCTCATGGGCCAGAAGAAAGAATAAAGATGACCAGGTTAAGAATGACTATAGCTAAGAGACTTAAAGAGGCTCAGGAAAATGCCGCTATGTTAACAACTTTTAATGAAGTAGATATGAACGAAATTATTTCTATGAGAAACTCCTATAAAGAAGAGTTTCAAAATAAATATTCTGTAAAACTTGGTTTTATGTCATTTTTTGTAAAAGCTTGTGTTATAGGATTGAAAAATTATCCGGCAATTAATGCGGAAATTCAAGGCGACGAAATTATCTATAAAAATTATTACAATATTAGCATTGCTGTAGGTACCGACCGAGGGCTTGTTGTTCCAGTTTTAAGAAATACAGATGAAATGTCATTTGCTGATATAGAAAGCAACATCGGAGAACTTGGAGGTAAAGCAAGAGATGGAAAAATAACAATAGAAGATTTGCAAGGAGGCACATTTACTATAACCAATGGAGGAATATATGGTTCTATGCTTTCTACTCCAATACTCAACCCTCCACAGTCAGCTGTACTTGGGATGCACAACATTATTGAAAGACCAGTAGTTATAGATGGAAATGTCGTCGTTCGACCTATGATGTATCTAGCGTTATCGTATGATCACAGAATAATAGACGGCAAAGAAGCTGTTTCATTCTTAAAAATTGTCAAAGAAAGTTTAGAACAACCAAAAAGGCTTTTTCTAAATTTATAAAATGGAAAAAAATTTTGATTTAATTGTAATAGGCGGAGGACCAGGAGGCTATGTTTGTGCAATACGAGCAGCTCAACTCGGATTAAAAACTGCATGCGTTGAAAGCAGAGGGACGTTAGGAGGAACCTGCCTAAATGTTGGATGTATTCCTTCAAAAAGTTTACTTAATCTATCTGAAAACTATAAAAAAGCTAAAAATGATTTCAATAATCAAGGAATAGAAATAAGTGACATTAAATTAAATATCAATCGAATGATGCTTAATAAAGAAAAGTCAATTACTGTTTTGACAAAAGGAGTAGAATTTCTTTTCAAAAAAAATAAAGTCACATATTTAAAGGGAAAAGCAGCTTTATTTTCTCAAAATGATGTTGTTGTTTACGAAGATGGAAAAAAAAACGTATATAAAGCAAAAAATATTGTTTTAGCAACAGGCTCTACGCCAACATCCTTGGCCGGAGTAGAAATAGATGAGAAAAATATAGTGTCATCAACAGGAGCTTTGTCTTTTTCTAAAATACCAAAGGAGCTAGTCATAATTGGTGCTGGTTACATAGGATTAGAAATGGGATCAGTTTGGTCACGTTTAGGATCAAAAGTTACTGTAATTGAATATTTAGACTTTATAACACCAGGAATGGACAAAGAAATTTCGCAAGAATTTAAAAAAATATTAACTAAACAAGGAATTAAATTTAAATTAAATTCCAAGGTAATATCAGTAAAAAATACTAAAAACCAAAAAGTAGAAGTAGATTTTATTGATAATTCATCCAATATTAAGGAAAAATTAGAATGTGATAAAGTTTTAGTTTCAGTTGGCAGAAAACCATATACGGAAGGTTTAAATCTTTTGAAATTAGGAATTGAGAAAGATGAAAAAGGAAGAATTAAAGTGAATGAAAAGTTACAAACTTCAATTAAAAATATTTTTGCTATAGGTGATGTCATAAAAGGACCAATGTTAGCTCACAAAGCAGAAGAAGAAGGTATAGCAGTAGCAGAAATTTTAGCTGGCCAAGCTGGTCATGTTAATTATGATGTTATTCCTGGTGTAATTTACACTTCGCCAGAAGTTGCTAGTGTGGGAAAAACAGAGGAAGAACTAAAAAAACTAAATATAAAATATAAAATTGGTAAATTCCCATTTCTTGCAAATTCTCGAGCTAAAGTTAACAATGAAACAGAAGGTTTTGTTAAAATATTAGCAAAAGAAGATACTGATAAAGTTTTAGGAGTACATATAATCGGACCACATAGTGGAGATATGATTGCAGAAATGGCAATAGCTATGGAATTTGGAGCTAGTTCTGAGGATATAGCAAGAACCTGTCATGCCCACCCAACCCATACTGAAGCTATAAAAGAAGCAGCTTTGGCTGTTGATAAAAGACCAATTCATTTTTAATTTTAAAAATTTCAAATACAATTAGTCAAGATGCTAGTACCAGTATTATTACCAAAAGTTTTCAATTTTCCATTTACATATAAAACCAAAAAAAACATTAAACTTAAAGCTGGGGATTTAGTGGAAGTTCCATTTGGAAAAGAAAAATCTATCGGCGTTGTTTGGGATAAGTTTAATACAACTTCAAAAAAAATGAATGTAAAGTTAATTAATAAAAAAATTGAAAGATATACATTAAATCAAAATCTCATTAAATTTATAAATTGGTTTTCAGCTTATAATTTATCACCTAGGGGATTAGTTTTAAAAATGTGTTTAGGAGATGAAAATAACGCACTAAAAAATGAAAAATTTAATTTATATAATAGAAAAAAAAATCAAATAAATTTTGAATTTAACTCATATCAAAAGCTTGCTTTCGAAAGATTAAAAAAGTTTAAAAATGATTTTAGTGTATCTGTTTTACAGGGAGTAACTGGTTCGGGAAAAACAATTGTTTACTTTAAATTGATAGAAAAATTCATTAAAGAAAAAAAACAGGTAATGGTTTTACTTCCAGAGATTTTTTTAACCAATCAATTTAAAGAAAGATTTTACGATTTTTTTGGATATGAACCGCCAATCTGGCATTCAAAAATAACAAAAAAAAACAAAAGATTAATTTGGCAAAATTTAATAAATGGTAAAATAAAAATTCTTATTGGAGCTAGATCATCTTTGCTTCTACCTTTTAAAAATTTAGGATTAATTGTAGTAGATGAAGAACACGACCCGTCTTATAAGCAAGAAGAAGGAATAATTTATAATGCGAGAGATATGGCAATCACTAGAGCTTCTATTGAAAAAATTCCAATTAGTTTAGTAACATCTATTCCATCATTAGAAACATTTAATAATATAAAAATTAAAAAATATAATCATGCTTATATTGAAAAGAGATATAATAAGTTTCCTTTACCAAAAGCAAAAATTATTGATTTAAAATTAAAAAAAATTGGAAAAGATTTTTTATCTGAAGAAACAATTACCGAAGCAAAAAAATATTTAGATAAGAATAATCAAGTTTTGTTTTTTCTTAATAGAAGAGGATACGCTCCTTTTCTGATTTGTAAAAATTGTGGCTTTAAACACTTCTGCCCAAATTGTTCTATCTACCTTACATTTCACAAAATAATAAACAAGTTAATCTGTCACCATTGTGGATATACAAAGAATAAAAAAAATTTTTGTAAATCTTCAAAAAAAGAATGTGAATTTTCTATGTATGGTCCAGGAGTAGAAAAAATATTTGAAGAATTAAAATTTAAATTTCCAGATAAAATAATAAAAATATTTTCAAGTGATTACTTATCAAAAAAAAGTGAAAATAATAATATTCTTAATGATATTAAGAATAACAAAATAAATATTCTTGTTGGAACACAAATGATATCAAAAGGATTTAACTTTCCTCATTTAAATTGCATCATTGTTGTAGACGCTGATTTTTCAGGAAGAGGATATGATTTAAGGACAACTGAAAAAAATATTCAGCTATATAATCAACTAAGTGGACGAGCTGGAAGATTTTCACAGAGCTCAACTATTATCTATCAAACAATTACTCCAACGGATAATATTTTAGAGAAATTAATTACTAATAATTCTGAAGAATTTTTGAAAAATGAATTGTTTATAAGAGAAAAAAATAAACTTCCCCCATTTTCCCAATTAATTGCAATAATAATTTCTTCTTCGTCCAAAGAAAATAGTTTTAGAGGTGCTCAAGAGATTAAGAAAAAACTACTAGATTTGAAAAGCTTTGAAATTTTAGGCCCTGTAGACTCACCTATTTTTAAAGTTAGAAAAAAATATAGAACAAGATTGTTAATCAAATCTAATAAAGAATTTATGCCTCAAAAATTGTTAGCAAAAACTTTAAATACTCTTAAAATTTCAAGTAAAATTAAACTTACAGTTGATGTGGATCCAATAAATTTTGCATAAATTAATCTAAATCTTGAACACATTAATCTCATATGATACGAAACTTGAGTTATTTCATAAAAATAATCACATATAGGATTAAAATTGAGTAAAAATAAATCTTTTTCAGCCGAAACTTCAGACAGATATGCTGCTGCGCTATATGAACTATCTGAAGAAAACTCTGAGTTAGAAATAATTGAGGGTAACACATCAAAAATGTTAAGTTTATACCACGCAAGCAAAGAGCTAAAAAATTTCATTACCAATCCCACATATTCAATTGAGATACAAATAAATGCAATAAATAAAATATCTAGTATAATGAAATTTTCTAATACTTATAAAAACTTTCTTTCACTACTTGTCGTTAAAAGACGAATTTTCTTTTTAGAAAAGATAATTCAAAGTTTCCTAAATTTAGCGATGAAAAGAAAAGGAAAAATAAGTGGGAAGCTTATTTCTTCAAAAAAACTAAGTAACGATGAAGTTAAAAATATTAGTAAAGAACTTTCAGATTCGATAAATGGTCAAATAACATTTGATTATGAATTAGATGAAAGTTTAATTGGAGGTCTCAAAATTCAAATTGGAAGTTTAATGATAGATTCTTCAATAAAAAATAAATTAAAAAAATACGAACAATTAATGTTAGAATGTTAAGATGGAAATAAATCCTTCAGAAATTACAAAACTATTAAAAGAACAAATTAAAAATTTCGGAGAAAAAGCTGAAGTTTCTGAAATCGGCAAAGTTTTATCAGTTGGGGACGGGATAGCTAGAGTATATGGTCTAGACAATGTTCAAGCTGGAGAAATGGTGGAATTTGATGACGGATCAAAAGGAATGGCTTTAAATTTAGAGAGCGATAATGTCGGAGTGGTTATTTTTGGAGATGACAGAAATATTAAAGAGGGAGATACAGTAAAAAGAACAAATTCAATCGTTGATGTTCCAGTGGGTAAAGAACTTTTAGGAAGAGTAGTTGATGGACTAGGAAATCCAATAGACGGAAAAGAAAACTTTACAAATAAGATTTCTAGACAAAGAGTTGAGGTAAAAGCTCCAGGAATTATTCCAAGACAATCAGTAAATGAGCCGATGCAAACAGGATTAAAAGCAATTGATAGCTTGATTCCAATTGGAAGAGGACAAAGAGAGTTAATAATAGGAGACAGACAAACAGGTAAAACTGCAGTAGCAATTGATACAATTATTAACCAAAAAACTATAAATGAGTCACAAGATGAAAAGAAAAAACTTTACTGTGTTTATGTAGCTATTGGTCAAAAAAGATCCACAGTTGCACAAATTGTTAAAACTTTAGAAGACGCAGGTGCCATGAAATACACTACAGTTGTTTCAGCTACTGCTTCAGACTCAGCTCCACTCCAATTTTTGGCACCTTATACAGGATGTACAATTGGGGAATATTTTAGAGACAATGGAATGCATGCATTAATAATTTACGATGATTTGTCAAAACAAGCAGTTGCATATAGACAAATGTCACTTTTATTAAGAAGACCTCCTGGCAGAGAAGCATATCCTGGTGATGTATTTTATTTACACAGCAGACTTCTCGAAAGAGCTGCGAAACTAAGTGACAAAAACGGAGGAGGTTCATTAACTGCTTTGCCAATAATAGAAACACAAGCAGGAGATGTTTCTGCTTATATCCCAACAAATGTAATTTCTATTACAGATGGTCAAATTTTTTTGGAAACTGAGTTGTTTAATCAAGGCATCAGACCAGCCGTAAACGTTGGACTATCAGTTTCTAGAGTAGGGTCGGCAGCTCAAACTAAAGCAATGAAAAAAGTAGCAGGTTCTATAAAGTTGGAATTAGCCCAATATAGAGAAATGGCAGCTTTTGCTCAATTTGGATCTGACTTAGACGCTTCTACACAAAAACTTTTGAATAGAGGTGCTAAATTGACAGAGCTTCTTAAACAAAATCAATACTCGCCTTTAACTGTAGCTGAGCAAGTAATAACAATTTTTGCTGGTGTAAAAGGATATTTGGATGATGTTGAAATCAAAAATATTGGTAAATTTGAGATAAGTTTACTAGAGAAAATACAAAGTGATTACAGTGAAATTATAGACAATATTTCAAAAGAAGGAAAACTTGACGAAAATACGGAAAAGCAGTTATCAGATATAATAGTAAATCAAAAAAAAGTTACCCCTAATTAAATTATGCCAAGCTTAGATGATCTAAAAAAGAGAATTAAAAGTGTAAAATCAACTCAAAAAATTACAAAAGCCATGAAAATGGTAGCTGCAGCAAAATTAAGAAAAGCTCAAGAAAGCGCTGAAAAAGGAAGACCTTATAGTGAAAAGTTGCAAAATATTATATTGAATTTGACCCAAAATATAAGCGATCCATCTAATTCTCCCAAATTGCTTGCAGGAACAGGAAAAAATGAAGTTTACTTATGTGTTGTAATGACTGCTGACAGAGGACTATGTGGAGGTTTTAATTCAAATATATGCAAACTTGCAAAAGTTCACTTACAAAAATTATTATCTGACGGAAAAAAAGTTAAAATTTTAACTGTTGGTTCAAAAGGGCATGATCAATTAAAAAGAGAATACAGTAATTATATAGTTAAAAGCATAGATTTTAAAGAAAGAAAGAAAATTACATTTAAAGAAGCAAACGAAGTAGCTGATATAATCTTAGATTTATTTAACAACAATCAATTTGATAATTGTTTAATATTTTATAATAATTTTAAAAATGTTATTACACAAATTCCTACTAAACAACAAATAATACCCGCTGTTATAGAAAAAGATAAAAAAAGTGATGAACTAAATTTTTATGAATTTGAACCAGATGAAGATGAAATATTAGATGAATTATTACCGAAAAATATCTCTACTCAAATTTTTAAGGCTTTTCTTGAAAATGCTGCAAGTGAACAAGGCTCTAGAATGACAGCAATGGACAACGCAACAAGAAATGCTGGAGATCTAGTAGACAAGTTAACAATTAATTATAATAGAAGTCGTCAAGCTTCAATCACAAAAGAACTAATTGAAATTATATCAGGGGCGGAGAGTTTATGAGTTTAAATAAAGAAGGAACAATAACACAATTAATAGGTGCTGTAGTCGATGTAAAGTTTAGCGGAGAATTACCAGAGATCTATACAGCTTTAGAGGTCAATAATAGTGGACAGAAATTAATCTTAGAAGTTGCCCAACATTTAGGTGAGAATAGTGTAAGAACTATAGCTATGGACTCTACCGAAGGTTTAAAAAGAGGTGATAAAGTAATCAATACCAGTTCACCGATAAGTGTTCCAGTTGGCCCAGAAACTTTAGGAAGAATAATAAATGTTATAGGTCAACCAATCGATGAAAAAGGAGAAGTAAAAACTAAAGAGAAATGGCCTATCCATCGTCAAGCCCCAAAATTTACAGATCAGTCGACTGAAACTGAGATATTAGTCACCGGTATAAAAGTTATCGACCTTCTAGCTCCTTATGCTAAAGGCGGAAAAATTGGTCTCTTTGGTGGAGCAGGAGTTGGTAAGACAGTAACTATAATGGAGTTAATAAATAATATAGCAAAAGCACATGGTGGCTTCTCTGTTTTTGCAGGCGTAGGTGAAAGAACTAGAGAAGGAAATGATCTTTATCATGAAATGATAGAGTCAGGAGTAATTAAAACTGAGGGCAAAGGATCTAAAGCAGCTCTAGTTTACGGTCAAATGAACGAACCTCCCGGAGCAAGAGCAAGGGTTGCTTTAACAGGCTTAACAGTAGCCGAATATTTTAGAGATAAAGAAGGCCAGGACGTACTTTTTTTTGTAGACAATATATTTAGATTTACTCAAGCAGGCTCAGAAGTATCTGCACTTCTCGGAAGAATACCATCTGCCGTAGGTTATCAACCAACTTTAGCTACAGATATGGGAAACCTTCAAGAAAGAATAACTTCAACTGCCAAGGGATCAATTACTTCAGTTCAAGCTATATATGTTCCAGCTGATGATTTAACAGATCCAGCTCCTGCAACTTCTTTCTCTCATTTAGATGCTACCACCGTATTATCCCGACAAATTGCTGAGTTAGGAATTTACCCTGCGGTAGATCCTTTGGACTCAACATCAAGAATTCTAGATCCTAGAGTTGTGGGAGACGAACACTACAGGGTAGCCAGAGAAGTTCAAAAAATATTACAAGCTTATAAATCCTTACAAGATATCATCGCTATTCTTGGAATGGATGAATTATCAGAAGAAGATAAACTTACGGTAGCAAGAGCCAGAAAAATTCAAAGATTTTTATCTCAACCATTCTTTGTAGCTGAAGTTTTTACTGGATCTCCAGGTAAGTTAGTAGATCTGGAGTCAACAATTAAGGGATTTGACGCTATTTGCAAAGGTGAATATGACAAACTTCCGGAAGCAGCATTTTATATGGTAGGCTCTATCGAAGAAGTTATTGAAAAAGCTGAAAAACTTAAAAAAGAGACTTAAATTCAATGAGTGATGATTTTAATTTAGAGATAATTGCTCCAGATAAAAAAATATTTTCTTCAAATGTTGGAGAAGTTGTAATCCCATCTTTTGAGGGTCAAATGACGATTTTAAAAGATCATATTCCAATAATCACTTTTTTAAGACCAGGATTTGTAGAAATTAAAAATCATAACGAGAGTTTAAAATTTTTCATTGAGGAGGGAACTGTAGAATTTTTAAATAATAAAATGTTGATATTAACAACATCTGCTAAAAGTTTAAAAGATTTTGATAATACAAAGGTTTCTGAGATGATTAAAATTGTTGAAAAAGCAATAGAAGCAAAAAATTTATCTGATAAGCAAAAATATATTCTTTCATATAAGTTAAGCTCCCTTAAAGAGATTAGTCAATAAATAATTTTAATTCCCTAACCACTTTTTTGTAAACGTCTTTTTTAAATTCTACAATGATATTTGTAAGATTATCAATTTCAGTCCATTTCCACTCTTTAAACTCAGGGTTTACAGTATTTAAATTAATTTCATTATCTTTACCTATAAACCTTACGATAAACCATTTTTGCTTTTGTCCTCTAAATTTTCCTTTCCAAATAATTCCCTTCAAACTTTTGGGCAACTCATACTCTAACCAATAATTAAATTCTTTTAAAATTTCAATATTTCTAATACTTGTTTCTTCAAATAATTCTCTTTTCATCGCGTCTAATAGTGGTTCATTATTATTAACACCACCCTGAGGCATTTGCCATTTATCTACTGGATTGTCTATTCTTTTTGCTACGAAAACTTTATTGTTTTTATTTAAAACAACTACGCCAACTCCTATTCTCATTGGAAGCACTGAACTTTGTGTAATCACTTTTCAAACAACCTTACCGCATAATTAAGTTGATTATCTGTCTTAGAGTTAATTTTAAACTCATCTCCTTTTTCTTCTACTAATATATCTGGTGTAACCCCAACCTCTGATATCGAGTCTCCTGATGGTAAATAATATTTTGAAATAGTTAATCTCATTCCGCCGCCATTTGTTAAAGGTATTATAGATTGAACGGAACCTTTACCATAAGAAGCTTCACCTAAAATAATAGCTCTTTTATGATCTTTAAGAGCTCCAGCTAAAATTTCAGAGGCTGAAGCCGATCCATTGTTAATTAGAATAATTACTGGTTTTCCTCGAATCCCATCTCCTTGTCTCGCAAAGTACTTTCTGTTTTCTCTAAAATTTTTGCCTTTAGTGGATACAATTTCTCCATTGTCCAAGAAAAAGTCGCTTATATTTATAGCTTGAGTTAATAAGCCTCCCGGGTTGTTTCTTAAATCAATTATATATCCAATTGGTTTTTCTTTTTTTTCAAATATTTTTATTTTTTTAAATAACTGAGTATCACTATTTTCATTAAAAGAAGTAAGTCTTATATATCCAATATTTTTTTTTTCACCCAAAATTTTAGCTTGTACCGACTTCACTTCTATTATTGCTCTTTGAATTTTAAACACTAATGATTTTTTATTATTTTTTCTTCTTATTGTGAGCTCTATAACAGTACCAACAGGTCCCCTCATTAATTTTACTGCTTCCATTAAAGATTTACCTTGTACTTGTTCGTCATCTATTCTTACAATGTAATCTCCTGCTTTTATTCCTGCGCGAGAGGCAGGAGTATTATCGATTGGAGCTATAACTTTTACCAAACCAGACTCCATTCCTATTTCAATACCCAAACCTCCAAACTCTCCTTTAGTATCTGTTTGCATGCTTTCAAATAATTCTGGAGACATATAAGCAGAGTATGGATCCAATGATTGAAGAACTCCATTAATTGCTGACTCCATAACTATAGATTGATCTACATCATCCACATATTCATTCTTAATTTTATCAAGCACTTCTCCAAATAGATCTATTTTTTTATACAACTCATCATTTTTATTTGAGTAAGATGAACTTAAGTTCAATAAAAAAATTGCAATGGTTAATAAAATAATTTTTTTCATATCATTGCCTTCTCTTTTGGTATTTCTTCCGACCACATCTTTTCAAGATCATAAAAATTTCTTTTTTCCGGATGAAAAATATGAACTATGATATCTATAGCATCTACCAGTTTCCAGAAATTGCTATCTTTTCCCTCAATTTTACAATTATTAATTCCATTTTTTTTTAATTCAGTGACAATATTTTCTGATAGAGATTGTAAATGCCTAGAGGAAGTTCCTGTAGCAATGATCATATAATCCGCTATATAAGATTTTTTTTTTAAATTTATTGTAACTATATCTCTAGCTTTATTATTATCTAATGAAGTTTTAATTATTTTTTTTAAATCATCTGCTTTCATTATATAAATTTTTTTTTCTTATCCCTGATGAAGATATATCTATTTTTTGGTTTTTAATAAATAAAAAACTACACCTTCCAAGATACTTCATAATAACAGATTTTTTAGCCTTTTTATCATACCCGGTTCTAGAAAAAATGACTAATTCACAAATATTTAATATTTTTCTAAAACTTTCCCATTTATGAAATTTTATTAAATTATCAGAACCAATCACAAAATAGCATTTTTTATTTAAATTTTTACTTTTTAAATACTTAATGATTTTAATGCTTTTAGAAGATTTTAGTTTTTTATCCAAGTAAACTACCTGAATTTTATTATACCCTTTAATAATTTTTTTACATTTTTTAATTCTTTCTTTTATTGAAAAAAAAGGATCTTTTTTTAATGGATTTTTTTTTGTAATTACCCAATATATTTTATTTAGTTTTAATTTTTTTAAACTAATATTGGAAATTTTTAAATGTCCCTTATGAGGAGGATCAAAACTCCCACCCAATATACCAAAAGATTTTTTTTTAGCATTAATCTCCATTTGAATTATGGTCTTGTAACACCTCTGCCTGACACAATATATTTATAGGATGTAAGTTGATCGATTCCTATTGGACCTCTAGGAGGAAGTTTATTTGTAGATATTCCAATTTCTCCTCCAAATCCAAACTCACCACCATCTGCAAATTGCGTAGAAACATTGTGCATCGCTATAGAACTATTTATCTTATTTAAAAAATATTCAGTATTTTTTTTGTTATTTGAGATTATACCGTCAGTATGCATTGTTCCATATTTTAAAACATGACTTACTGCATCTTTAACATTTTTAACAGTTTTGACTGAAATAATTGCTTCAAGATATTCTGTTTGCCAATCTAGCTCTTTTGCTAAAGTTAGTTTATTTTTAAAAAATTTATTAATTTTATTATCTACTCTGACTTCACATCCTCTATTTATCAATTCTTTAATTATTCCAACTCCATGAGAATTTATAGCCTTTTCTTCAATTAATAATGTTTCCAGCGCACCACATATACTTGTCCTTCTCATTTTTGCATTGGTAACAATCCTTTTTGCCATTTTAAAGTTAGATGATTTATCTACAAAAATATGGCAAAGACCCTCTAAATGTCCAATCACATGAACGTTAGAATATTTTTGTACTTTTTCCACTAAGCCTTTTCCTCCTCTAGGGACAATCACATCGATATAATTCCTCATATTTGAAAGTAATTGATTTACAATTTTTCTATCCTTTTTTTCTATAAACTGTAAACAATTCTTATCGATACCATTGTTATTTAAGGACTCTCTAAATAAATTAGCCAAAATTTTGTTAGAATTTAAAGCCTCAGAACCACCTCTTAAAATAGCACAGTTTCCTGATTTTAAACAAAGAGAAGCAACATCAGCGGTAACATTCGGTCTACTTTCATAAATAATACCAATTACTCCTATTGCAGTTGAAACTTTCTTAATTAAAAGTTTATTAGGTCTTTTCCAATGGTCTAAAACTTTTCCAACAGGGTTTTTAAATTTTGCAATTTCATATATTGAATTTCTTATACTTTCTATTCTTTTTTCATTTAAAATTAACCTATCGATCAAATTTTTTCTCTTAACATTTTTTACATCCTTAATATTTTCATTTATTATTTTTTTTTTATTTTTTTTTATAAGAGAATTATAACTTTCTAAGGTTCTACAAATTTTTTTGTGTTCAATATTTTTAAGTTTTTCAAAAGCTTTTTTTGATTTAAAACCTATTTTTTCTAAATATTTCATATTATAATTTTACCATATCATCTTTATGAATAATTTCAGATTTACTTGGATAACCTAGAATATTTTGTATTTCATTACTTTGTTTGCCTTTAATTTTTTGAATTTCTTCCGAAGAAAAAGATGATAAACCGCGACCTAAGCTTTTCTCCTCTTCATTAACAATCAAAACATTTTCACCTTTATTAAATTTTCCAGTTATCTTTGTAATTCCGGCAGCTAGTAAGCTCTTTCCATTTTGTAATGCAGCTGCCGCTCCTTTATCTATAAAAATTTTACCAGTTGAATTTAACGAACTTACTATCCATTTTTTTCTAGCATCTAATGTTGAAATCTTCGGGATAAAACTTGTATAAATTTTTTTTTGAATCATGTTTTTAATTGGATTTTTTTTCTTGCCATTTACAATAAACATATAACACCCTGCATTTATACAAATTTTTGCTGCATCTAATTTTGTTATCATTCCTCCCGAACCGTAATTATTTAATTTTTTATCCGCTAACTGATAAATTTGTTTATTTATCTCTTTAACTTCTTTTATTAATTTCTTTTTTTTAGTATTGTCATACAAACCATTTACATCAGAAAATATAATTAAAGTATCAGCAGCAATAATTTGTGCAACTCTAGCTGCCAATCTATCATTATCACCATATTTAATTTCACTTGTCGCTGTAGTATCATTTTCATTAACTATTGGCACAGCCTCTAGTTCTAGTAAATTTTCAAAAGTTCTACGAACATTTAATGCTCTACGTCTTTGCTCAGTATCATCAGGAGAAATTAAAATTTGACCAGTTTTTAAACCATTTTTTTTAAAAATTTTTTTAAATTCTTCTGATAAAAGTATTTGACCTACGGCAGCTATCGCCTGACTCATTTCTAGCTTAATTCTCTTCTGTTTTATTTTAAGATAGCTTTGTCCTAGTGCAATTGCTCCAGATGATACTATTACAATCTTACAATTCTTTTTGTATCTTTTAATATCTTTAACTAAACTTTCCACCCAACTTCTTTTGAAATTGCCTTTTTTATCTACGACAGTAGAAGAACCAAGTTTAATTACTATCTTTTTTGAATCTTTAATTAACATTTTTTATTAAACTCTTTTTTATCATATTAATATCTTGCTTTGTAAATAAAGATATAGCCTGGCACCTTTTTTTCATTTTATTTTTAAAATTGTTGATTTTTTTACTAACTTCAATTTTATCTATTAAGTCAGTTTTATTAAAAAGAATTATTTCTTTCTTTTTTGATAGACTCTTGTCATATGCTGTAAGTTCTAACCTTACTTTTTTATAACTTTCGACTAAGTTTTCTTCGGTAATATCTATTAAGTGCAATAAAGCCTTACATCTTTCTACGTGTCTTAAAAATTTGTCTCCTAAACCAACCCCTTTATGTGCACCTTCTATCAAACCAGGTATGTCAGCAAGCGTAATTTCTTTATTATCATAATAAACTACTCCTAAATTAGGATTGATTGTTGTAAAGGGATAACTGGCTATTTTAGGTCTAGCTCTTGATAACGCAGCCAGTAAGCTTGATTTACCAGCATTTGGTAAACCTATAATTCCTATATCTGCTATTACTTTTAATTGTAACCAAATCCAAAAATCTTCTCCGCTTTTACCTTCAGTTTTTTTTCTGGGCGCTCTATTTACTGAACTTTTAAATCTTACATTGCCAAGACCACCTTTGCCTCCAGTGGCAACTAAAAACTTTTCTTTATTCTTGGTAAAATCATAAATTAAAGTATTATTATCTTCCTCATATATCTGAGTTCCTATTGGAACTTTTATAACTAAATCTTTTCCATTAGCTCCAGTTTTATTTTTTTTACTTCCGGGATTTCCATGCCTAGCCTTGAAATGTTGAGCGTATCTAAAGTCTATCAATGTATTTAAGTTTCTATCTGATATAAAAATTATTGATCCGCCGTCACCACCATCCCCTCCATCTGGTCCACCAAACTCTATAAATTTTTCTCTTCGAAAACTAGCAGAACCAGCACCACCGTTACCAGCCTTGATATGAATTTTTGCTTGATCTAAGAATTTCATTGTAAATTTTATAAATAACTAAAGTTATTTATGATATTAATTGGGAACTACAGAAACAAATGTTCTGTTTAATTTTGATTTTTTAAACTTTACTTTTCCTTTTACCAATGAAAAAATAGAATGATCTTTTCCCATTCCCACGTTTTCACCAGGATGGATCCTCGTTCCTCTTTGTCTTACAATTATGTTGCCAGGAATTACTAATTGATCACCATACTTTTTAACTCCAAGACGCCTACCTTTACTATCTCGTCCATTTCTCGATGATCCACCTGCTTTTTTTGTTGCCATTTATTTTTTTTCTTTTTTAATTTTTGTTTTAGTCTCTTTGCTCTTAGATTGAATCTTTGCTTCATCAATTATTTTCCCTTCTTTAGAAAGAATTTTTGTAATTTGAATTTTTGAATGTTGCTGTCTATGTCCATTTTTTTTTTCTAGAATTTTTTCGCCTTCTTTTATGAAAAACTAAAATTGTTCTGTCTTTTACGTTTTTTAATAATTTGGCTTCTACAATAGCTCCTTCTATTTTTGGATTCCCTATCTCAGTATTATTATTGTAATTAATTAACAAGACATTTTTAAACTGAATAGTTTTTCCTTCTTCAACATTGACTTTTTCTATTTCTAGAATTTTGCTTGTTGATACTTTATACTGTTTTCCACCTGTTTCTATTACTGCAAAAGACATAATTTAATTCCTGTAAATTTTAAGGCAATATAACTTCTGGTAGCTTCATGTCAAGATTTTTAACATCAAAAAGCGTCTTTTAACTCTCTCAATTTTTTAAAAACCTCTATTTCAGAAGCGTCATTTAATCCTAAACTTCTTTTAATTTGTTTATCTGCACACCTCAAAAAAATATTACAATTTATTTCCTCTGATAATTTTACCGGTATTGTTGGTAAATTATTTTTTAATCTTAATTTGATAAACTTTGATTTTTCTTTTAAACAAAGATTCTCTTTATCATATGTAACACAAAAATTATAATTACTTTTAGTATATTCATGACCACAAAAAATTAAAGTTTCTTTAGGAAAGCTTTTAATTAAGTTTAAAGAGTCAAACATGTGTTTGTAGGTTCCTTCGAATATTCTTCCACACCCTAATGAGAACAATGTATCTCCAGTAAATAAAAATTTTTCTTTAAAAAAATGGTAACAAATATGTCCCGAGGTATGTCCGGGTATATGAAAAGTTTTAAACTCAAAATCTTGATCTCTCCATATCTCTTTATCTTTCAAGCAAATATCTATTCCAGGAATTCTATTTTTATCATCGATAAAACCTATCACTTTGGCTTTATATTTATTTTTCAATTCAATATTTCCACCAACATGATCAGCATGATGATGAGTATTTAATATAAATTTAAGGTTAATCTTCTTATTTTCTAAAAATTTAATCACAGTGTCAGACTCACTTGGATCAATGACACAAGCATCTCTATTTTTTTCATCAATTACTAAGTAAGAAAAGTTATCACTTAAACATCTTAAAATTTCTACTTTCATTTTACTTTTCAATTAAAAATATTCCTAATTCTGATATTAAATTTTGGTATTCTAAATTATTTTTTGTAATTTTAGAATTTTTACGATTAATATTATTTTCCTGATTTTTAAGAGCTAAGGCATTTGAAATTTTAATTTTTCTTTTAATACAAAAGTCAAAAAAATCTTTGATAGTGCACATATGTAAATTTGGAGTATTATGCCATTCATTTGGTAAATTTTTTGTTACGGGCATTTTTCCTGTAAATAACAGTTGCAACCTTACTCTCCAATATCCAAAATTTGGTATCGTGACTATTGCTTTTTTGCCAACTCTTAACAATTCATTAATAACATTTTCTGGATTTAAAAAAGCTTGAAGGGTTTGATTTAAAATTACATAGTCAAAAGACAAATCTGGAAATTGTTTTAAATCATTCTCTGCATCGCCTTCGATTACTGTAAGACCCTTAGAAATACAGTTCTGTACATTTTTTTTTAAAATTTCTAATCCTCTTATATTTTTAGTTTTTTGTTCTGTTAAAAATTTCATAAGTTCTCCATCACCACAACCAACATCCAATACTTTTGAATTATTTTCTATTAACAGTGAAATAGTTGTAAATTCATTTTTCATTGTATTTTTCTGTATGAATTATCTAAAAAATTTTTAATAGTGTTTAAGAAATCAGGAACTTCCAGTAAAAAAGAGTCGTGTCCTTTATCGGAGTCAATTTCAACAAAACCAACATCAGCTCCTATAGCATTTAAGGCAATCAATATCTCACGACTTTCTGAAGTAGGATATAACCAATCAGAAGAGAAAGAAATTATTAAAAACTTAGCTTTGCTTTCCTTAAAGGCATTTGAAAGATTCCCTTTAAATTGTTTTGTTAAGTCGAAATAATCCATTGCTCTTGTTATGTATAAGTAGCTATTTGCATCAAATCTATCTACAAAAATTGATCCTTGGTACCTTAAATAACTTTCAATTTGAAAATCAGCATCGAAGCCAAATTTTAAATTATCCCTTTCTTGTAATTTTCTTCCAAATTTTTCTTGTAAACCTTTTTTTGAAAGATAAGTTATATGTGCAGCCATTCTAGCAACAGACAAACCTTTCATTGGTAAATTTTTTTCAATTTCATAATTCCCACTTTTCCAATTACTATCAGCCATAATTGCTTGTCTTCCAAGTTCATTAAATGCAATATTTTGTGCTGAATGACTAGCAGTGCATGCAATAGGTATAGCGGATCTAGTTTTGTCTGGAAAGTTCGAAACGAATTGTAATACTTGCATACCGCCCATAGATCCTCCTAAAACACAAAACAATTTTTCAATTTTTAAAAATTCTAATAAGTTGTATTGAGCGTTAACCATATCATTAATTGTTATGACTGGAAAATTAGTACCTATTTGTTTATTAGTTTGTTGATCTATAGAATTTGGACCGAAAGATCCCAAACATCCACCTAAAACATTAGCACAAATAACAAAATATTTTTTTGTATCAATTGCTTTATTGGGTCCAACAGCTGTATTCCACCAACCATCTTTTTTTGTTACAGGGTTAATTCCACTAGCAAATTGGTCACCCGTCAAAGCGTGAAAAATTAATACAGCATTATCCTTGTTTTCATTTAGTTTACCATAAGTCTCATAAGCTATTGGATAATCTTTAATTGTTTTTCCACAATCCAGTTTAAGCGGTTTTGTTACTTTAAGTATTTTTAAATTATCATTTTTTATATTCATATAAAAAAAAAGCCCAGCTAAACTGGGCCAATCCCTCTTTAGCTATATTTATCTAGCGCCAGCAATTTGGTTAAATCGGCGCTTAGAATTAGTACTAAATAGCACTATACTTGTCAAATTCATATGTAATGAATTATAGAAATATAACAACTTTTTATATATTAAATAAATATAATGAGATTACCCAAACCAAAAAAAATCAACGCTACAAGATACGAAGCTGGATTGAACTTTTTTAACAAAAAAAAAGCTAAGATAAAGCTTTCGGCGAATGAATGTGCGTTAGGACCGAGTCCAAGGGCCTTAAAAGCATATGTGAAAAAATCTAGAGAATTAAAAAGATACCCAGGTGAAAATGATTTATCCTTAATAGAAGTATTAGCGAAAAAATTTAAATTAGACAAAGACAGAATAATTCTTGGCGCTGGATCTGATCAAATTTTTGAATTTATTTGTAAAGCTTTTTTAAAGAAAGGTGACGAAGTAGTTGTACCTCAGTACAGTTTTATAATCTATAGAATTTATAGTCAAATATATGATGCAAAAGTTTTATACGCGGAAGAAAAAAATTACAGAATTTCTGTAGAAAATATAATTTCAAAAGTTTCTAAAAAAACTAAAATAGTTTTTATAGCAAACCCAAATAATCCAACTGGAACTTTTATCAGTAAAAAAGAATTATTATATTTAAGAAAAAAACTTAAAAGCAATATTTTACTAGTTGTTGATGATGCTTACTTTGAGTATGTAAAAGATAAAAAATATTCGAGTGGATTAAAATTATTTTTAAATTCCAAAAATGTAATTGTTACAAGAACCTTTTCAAAAATTTATGGTTTAGCTGGTTTAAGAATTGGCTGGGGTTACGGATCTAAAAATTTAATTAGAGCTTTAAATAAGATTAAACCACCATTTAATGTAAACAGTGCTGCTTTAGCTGCAGCTAAAGAAGCAGTAAAAGATAGTACATGGTTAAAAAAAGAAATTAGTCACGTGAATAAATGGAAAGATATTTTCTTTAAAACATTTAAATCACTTAACATAACTACTAATAAAAGTTATGCTAATTTTATGTTAATAAACATAAATAATTTGAAAGATAACTCGAGAAATATTTTTTTAAAATTAGCGAAATCAGGTATCCTTTTAAGAGAAATGGATGTATACAAGATAAAAAATTGTCTAAGAGTTACTATAGGCAAAGTAAAAGAAAATAAAAAGTTTTTATCTACTTTAAAAAAAATAATTAATGTTTAACAACATATGTATAATTGGATGTGGATTGATTGGCTCTTCAATTTTGCGAGCGATTAAAACAAAAAAAATATCAAAAAAAGTTACCATATGTGATAAGTCTAGAGATGTACTTTCTTACCTAAAAAAAGAAAATTTAGCTGAAATAATAACCGACAATCCTAAAGAAGCCGTTAAAGACTCAGATTTAATTATCATTTCTACCCCTCTAAGTTCTTATAAGGAAATACTTTTAATAATAAAAGATAATTTAAAAAACGATACTATTTTAACCGACACTGGATCTGTAAAAAAAGAAATAAACAAAGTTGTTGAAAATTTGAATTTAAAAAATATATCATGGATTGCATCTCATCCAATAGCCGGGACAGAAGAAAGTGGGCCCCAGTCTGGATATGCTGAACTTTTTAATAACAGATGGTGTATAATTTCAGCATCAAACAATGCAAAAAAAGAGCACATTGATAAATTAAAACATTTCTGGGAAAAATTAGGAAGTAAAGTTAAGCAAATGAAAGTGGATGAACATGATCATATATTGTCTCTAACTAGTCACCTACCTCACGCTGTTGCTTATAATTTGGTTAAAACAGCGGTAGAAGATAATGCCAAGTTTAAAAATGAAATAATTAAATACAGTGCAGGAGGGTTAAGGGATTTTACAAGAATTGCAGCATCAGACCCTGTTATGTGGAGAGATATTTTTATAGATAATAGTAAGGATATTTTAGATACATTAAACAAATTCTCTGAAAATATTGAAGATTTTAAAAAAGCTTTATCTGAAAAAAATGGTGATAAATTATTAAAAATCTTTCTATCAACGAAAAATATAAGAAAAGAAATAATTAAAGCAGGTCAAGATGTTGAATCCCCTGATTTTGGAAGAAAAAAAAATTAATTTAATTTATCAATAGAAGAATAAATTTTTGTTTCTAAATCTTTAATAAAAACATTTTTATCTTTTCCAGGCTCAATTGGTTCCAAAAAGGATATTTTTATGTCATGATTATTCTTTAAAAAACTATTTTTTGGCCAAACCTTACCAGTGTTCAACGCTACAGGAATACAAGGTAAATTTAAAGCCTCGTAAATTCTTCCTGCACCTTTTTTAAACGGTAGTCTTTCACCAAATTTTACTCTTGTTCCTTGAGGAAAAATTAACAATGGTCTTTTACTAATTTCAATATTATTTTTAATTTTTTCAAAAAAATTTAAATTTTCTTTTGTTGTAGTGTCCCTAACAATATCGATTGAGCCAATTTTTTTTAAATACCATCCAAATAAGGGAATTTTAAGAAGTTCTTTTTTTAGAATAAAAACAGGATACCGCAAAGGTGCTTGAAGTATGAATGTTTCAAGTAAAGATTGATGTGCACTTGCAACAAAAAATCTTTCATTTTTTTTTAAGTTTTCTGTTCCAGAAAAAATAACTTTAACCCCCAGAATAAATCTCAATAAAAAAATTATTATAAAGGCTAATATTTTTCCACATATTAATGTAGCCTTACTTGGCAAAATTAATGTTGGAATAGCCAATATAAAAAATAATACTAAAGTCACATAAAATAATATGTTAAATAAAAGTGATCTTAGAAATTGCATTATTGTTTAAGTAAACTTTTTATATCTTGTTTTTTTCTAATTATTTTAGCTTTTGTTTTATTTACAATCACCTCAGCTATTAAAGGTTTAGTGTTGTAGTTTGAAGATAAGGAAGCTCCGTAAGCCCCAACATCTGCAACTGCTACGTAATCTGATTGGTTTAGACATTGATAATTATTATATCTAATAAATTTGCAAGTTGTCTCACATATTGGTCCAACAAATTCTAAAGGCCCTTTATTTTTTTTATTATTTTTAAGTACAGGAATTATATTATGAACAGCATCATAAAGTGCTGTTCTCATAAAATCATTCATACCAGCATTAAGTATTGCGAACGTTTTATTTGAACCTTTTTTTAAATATTGAACTTTAGTAACTAGAATAGCTGTATTTCCAACAATTGTTCTACCTGGCTCAAAAATAATATTACAATTATATTTTTTTCTAAACTTTTCTACTAAATTAGAATAGTTTTTTAAGTTCATTTTTCTGTCATTTTTTTTATAGGCGATACCAAATCCGCCACCAAGATCTACGAACTTGAAGCTTATTCTTGTTCTTTTTATTATTTCCTCCAAAACTTTTAAAGTTTTTTTAAAAGGATTTTCACTCAGTATTTGACTACCAATATGTACACTAATTGCCTCTAACTTTAGATTTTTTAATTTTTTAACATTCAAACAGAATGAAATTAAATTTTTTTTTGAAAGACCAAATTTATCTTCAGCTTTGCCGGTAGAAATTTTTTTATGTGTAGGAGCATTGATATCTGGATTCAGTCTGACGCCAATAGCAGTCTTTCTTTTTAACTGACTAGAGATTTTATTAATCAATATAGCTTCATTTTCAGATTCCACATTAATCAATAAAATATTTTTTCTTATCGCTAATCTAATTTCATCTTCTGTTTTACCAACACCAGAAAAAACAATTTTATTAGGTTTTATACCGGATTTAATAACTTTGAGTAATTCGCCTCCTGAGACCACATCTGCACCTGATCCCATCTTTTTTAAAATTTTTAAAATTTGAATATTTGAATTTGCTTTTACAGAAAAACAAACTAGTGGTTTAGATCTTTTAAAATTATTTGAAAATAATTTATAATTTTCAATAATACTACCCTCTGAGTAAAGATAAAAAGGAGTGCCCAATTTGGATGCAAGTCTTCTTACCGAGACATTCTCTACAAATAAATTATTATTTTTATATCTTATATAAGACATATTTTAAATTATTTTTGAAAAATTATTAATTGACCCTTGATACTGAGGCTCTGATTTTTTTCCACAGGATAATAATACAAACATTAACAACACAAGAGTTACAAAAAATTTCATTAAAGTTCCTTTTTATATTTTTTTATCATATTTTTTATATTTCTTTCAGACGCCCCGCCATAAGAATTTTTTGAATTCATAGAGTTTTTTACATTAAAAATCTTTAAAACATTATTATTTATGTTTTTATGAAACTTTTTAATTTCATTCAAAGTTAATTCATCCAAATTTTTTTTATTTTTTTCAGCATAATTAACTATTTTAGAAGAAATTTTATACGCTTCTCTAAAAGATATTTTTTTATCTTTTACTAGGTAGTCAGCAAAATCTGTTGCAGTTGTATATCCGGTTTTTGCCATATCAGACATTCTAGTTTTATTTGGATTTACATTTTTAATTAACTCATTGCTCATAATTAAAGTATCTTTTAAAGTATCAAAACCATCAAATACTAAAGCTTTATCATCTTGTAAATCTTTAAAATACGAAATTGGAAGTCCTTTCATTATTGTTAAAATTGAATTTAATTTTCCATAATTAATCCCAGTTCTACCTCTTATAAGTTCTGCTGGATCAGGGTTTTTTTTTTGCGGCATTATAGATGAACCTGTTAGCATTTTATCATTAAAGCTAATCAATTGATAAGCATCCGAATTCAATATGATAAAATCTTCAGCCAATCTAGACAAATGCATTGCACATACAGCACAAACATAAAGAAAGTCTATCGCAAAATCTCTATCTGAAACAGTATCGATAGAATTATTGGTAGGTTTTACAAAACCTAATTTTTTTGATGTAAAATTTCTATCTATATTGTAAGAAGTTCCTGATAAAGCAGCTACCCCAAGAGGCGACTCATCAATTAATTTTAAATTATTTTGAAATCTTAGTTTATCTCTTTTGAACATCTCATAATAAGCTAAAAGATAATGGGCAAAAGAAACTGGTTGTGCGTTTTTAAGATGAGTAAAACCTGGCATAACCGTGCTTATATTTTTATCTGCTTTGGCAACTATATTTTTCATTAAAGAAGTTAATTCATTTATTAATATTAAAGATGAGTCTTTAACCCAAAGCTTAAAGTCAGTAACTACCTGATCATTTCTTGATCTGGCAGTATGCATATAGCCAGCCGAGTCACCGATTATTTCATATAATCTTTTTTCTATATTTAAATGAATGTCCTCAAATTTCTCTTTAAATTTAAATTTACCTTTCCTAATTTGTCCTTTGATTTTATCTAATCCTTTAAGTATTTTTTTACCTTCTTTAGCAGGAATAATTTTTTTTTTAATTAACATTTGAGTATGTATTTTTGACGCAAATATATCTTGCTCGTAAAGTCTTTTATCTACGTTGATAGATGCCCCAATTCTTTGAAATGATTTAGAAGTTGAGTTTTTGAATCTACTCGACCAAACTGTCTTGTTTTTATTTGTCATAATCTATGCTATTTTTAATTTAAATTAATATGAAAATTAGTAAATCTTTTAAAATCATAACATTCATTTTTATAGGCTTTTTATTTGTTAATAACCCATTTACTTATGCAGAGCTTCCTAACAATCTTATTATTCATGACAAACCTAAAAAAATTACCAATATAACTTTTAAAGATATTAATCTTCAAGAAGTCGATTTATCTAAAAATAAAGGCAAGATCGTGATCCTTAATTTTTGGGCAACCTGGTGTGCCCCTTGTAAAAAAGAAATGCCGTCTCTTGCAAAACTTGCTCAGGATTTCCCCCAAATAGATGTTTACCCTATCAATATGGAGCCACCAAACAAACTTAGAGTTAGAGATTGGCTACAAGAAATTGGCGTTGTTAGTTTAAATACTTATTTTGATCCTAAATTAGATTTAGCTAAAAAATTCAAGTTAATCGGTATGCCCACTACGGTTTTATTAGATAAAGATGGAAATGAATTTGGAAGAGTTATAGGTGAAGTAGATTTTACCGAAAAGGAATTTATTAAAATTTTAAAGAAATACTTTTAATTTTTAAAAAAATAAGCCAATACTACCAAAACTATGACTGCTATAAATTGCAATAGAACTCTCAATTGCATAAGTTTATTAGAATATTTTTTACTGGTGTTTCCACCTCTGAATAAAGTATAAATACCTAAAATTAGAACTATGGCTACAGCACCAATTAAAGTAAATCCAATGAGGTTAAAAATAAAATCTGTCATAGGTAAACATTTACTATCATGAGTTATTCATTAAATACAACAATTATAAAACCTGTTTCAAATCAAAACCCTAAGAGTGCTGTTATACTTTGTCACGGTTACGGGGGAGATGGAAAAGATATTTCAATATTAGCAAATTATTGGAAAAATTATTTACCAGACACAATTTTTCTTTGCCCAGATGCTCCAGAAAAATGTGAGGTAAGTGACAGTGGTTTTCAATGGTTCGATTTGATGACTCAGAATAAAGATCAAATACTCACTAAGTCATTTGTAGCTGAAATTAAATTAAACAAATTTATTGATGAGGTAAAAGAAAATTATAAATTAAATGCAAGCAATATAAATTTAGCAGGTTTCAGCCAAGGATGTATGATAGCTCTTCAAACAGGATTAAAACGTGTGGATGCAATTAATTCAATTTTAGGATATTCTGGAAAAATAATAGATCAAAGTTATTTAAATAAAAATATTAATGCCAGACCTAATATCATGTTAATGCACGGAGACAAGGATCAAGTGGTACCTGTTAATTTTCTTTTAGAGGCAAAAGACTTTTTTAATGCAAATAACTATAAAATACAAACAAAAATTTTTAAAAATTGCGAACATAGAATACCTCAAGATGGATCAAGCTTAGGACTAGAATTTATAAAAAAAAATTTATATTAATTTAATAAAATTTTAACTTGATATAATTTTCAGATTCAGATAACTTTTTGAATATGATTATATCTGCTGACCAAAAAGTGCCTTTGGAAAAATGTCCTGCATTAGTTTTAAATGCTGACTTTAGACCTTTAAGCTATTATCCATTATCTTTGTGGTGTTGGCAAGATGCAGTGAAATCAGTTTTTTTAAATAGAGTTAGCATAGTTTCAAATTATAAAAGAAAAATAAGAAGCCCATCTTTCGAGATGAATTTACCAAGTGTGATAGCTCTAAAAAGCTTTATCAAACCGTCAGACAATCCAAATTTTACAAGATTTAATGTTTTTTTAAGAGATAAATTTTCCTGCCAATATTGTGGTGATAAAAAAGATTTAACCTTTGATCACTTGCTTCCTAAATCGAAAGGTGGATTAACTGATTGGGAGAATGTAGTGACTGCCTGTTCAACATGTAATGTTAAAAAAGGCGGTAAGCTTTTTGAAAACTGTGGAATGAGATTATTTAGTAAACCTTATAGGCCTACGGTAGATGATCTTCATAAAAATGGAAGAAACTTTCCTCCTAATTTTTTACACGAAAGTTGGATGGATTATTTATATTGGGATATTGAGCTTGAGCCTTAAGTTAGTATTTTTCAGAAATAGCTATAGCAATTCTAGATGATACTTTAATGACTTTATCTAGAACTTTGTAAACTCCCGTTTTTGTAGCCCCTTCTTCATAAGCTATATCTTTATGATCTAGTTCGTCTTGTCTAAATTTTTTAATTTTTTCCTTAAGTAATTTTTCGTCATCCCCTAATTTATGAGTCTGATTTTTATAATGATCATCTATAACTTCTTCAACCGAAGCGGTACATAACATCGCTGCTTTTTTGCCAAGAATAGCTGTACTAAAACCCAAAGTTACACCTAATAAATCCCAAATTGGAAGAAATCTTGTGGGTTTAATATTTCTTTTTTTAATTTCATTATCAAAAAATTCGTAATGTTCGAATTCATGCTCTTTCATGTCTTCGAGCTTACTTTTTAAATTTTCATCCTGTCTTAATGTCTTTAATGCTAAAAGCTGACCCTCATATATCTTTATTGCACCTCTCTCACCAGCGTGATCTACTCTTATAATCTCCTCTAGTAATTTTTTATCAGTTTTTTTCATTAATTTACAAAGTTTTGAAATTTTATTTTGTATATATAATTCTCATCACTAGTAATAAAAAATGAATTATCATCATTTTGAAATAAATTCATCTTATTATTTTTTCCAAAATGTCTCAGTCTTTCATCAAATATAATTTTTTCAACACTAATCATATTATTGTTATCGTCTAGCAAGAAAACAAAAATAGACATAGCTTTTAAACTTAAAGACATAAGACAAATATTATTTGAATAATACTTAGCCAAATTTTTTGGGCATTCAGATAAATCTGAAGGAGCAATTGCAGGAAGAAAAGTAAAAATAGGGGATGCGTATTTTTTACTAGAGGTTTTATGTGGGTATTTTTTATCTTTCGAATAAGGTAATCCGTAAGAGAATTTCGGCCATCCATAATTTAAATTATATTTAATAATGTTTATTTCATCACCTCCATGGGGCCCATGTTCTATTGAATAAATGTTATTTTTGACTTTTGCTATTCCTTGAGGGTTTCGGTGACCAAAGCTATAAATTTCATATTTTATTTTTTTATCATTTTCTATTTTCAAATCATTAATATTCATTTTAATTATTTTGCCAAAAATTGATGATGGATTTTGAGCCAGGTTAGAAATTTCTTTTGAAATATGAGTTGGTGTCCCAACGGCAAGAAAAATGTAATTATCTTGAATAGTGTAGCCACCTCCTAATCCCGAAAAATCAATATTTTCTATATCCGGCAGACACTCACTTTTAATAATTTCCCTTCCATCCCTGAATCTAACAAGAGAAGCGTAATAGCAATTAAAATTTTTATTTGAAATTAACCCAAAAAGATCTTTGTTAACTTTAAACACACTTCTAACCCCGCCATTTTTTTGTTTAAAAAAATGTATTGGAACATTTAATTCTTTAATTATTTTTCCATTATCTATCTTAGCATCAGAAGTTATAACTTCGTAGTCTTTTAAATTATTTTCATTTGAACTTTTAATATTCAAAAAAGCAGCTCTATCATTGAACTCTTTTATTCTTTCAAATTTTACCTCAAAAGAATTAGCTTCGATAACATTTTTTTTTTCAGGAACAGGCTTTAGAACTTTTTTTATTGTTTTTTTATCTTTAAAAAAGTGTTTATATATTTTTTTAGGGTGCTCAACTAATTTAGGGTTCTCATATCCTAAAAATATGCCTAAAATTAAAGTAAGAAAAATAGATAAATAAAATTTATTTTTTTTCATAAAAAAAAGTTATTTTAATTAAAATAACAGTTATTAAAAAAGAAATAATTGCATTTATTGTAGCAAGTGAAAGACCTAAAATCCTAAAAGTTACATTTTTACAGCTTACCACACTGCTATTTTCAATTTGTCTTAAAACATTCTCTTTCGTAAGTTCTGAACCAGTAAGTTCTTTAAGCTTACATATTAATGATTCTTCATAAAACCCTTTTTCTATTCCAACATGGTACAAAGATATTAAAGCACCTAAAATAAATAAGATAGAAAGAACAATTAATCCTATTTTGTTATATTTATTAAATAAAAATAATAAAGGAATTATCATTATTGATCCATAGTAGGGAATTCTTTCAATCAAACATAAATTACATGGTTTATGATTTAAAAAAAATTCAATGTAAAAAGCAATAATTAGCGCCAAAAAACTAAAACCAAAGATTAAAATTAAAATATTTCTTTTACTAAAATTAAACATTAATTATTTATAAGTAGATAAACTATAATTATTAAAAACGATATGATAATACCAGCAATAATTGAAAATCTTTTTCCTTTCTTTTCAATAAAAGGACCAATAGATGCCCCAAATTTGTTAACTAAAAATGCTATCAAAAAAAATCTTAAGCCACGTGTTATCAGGCAAGTAACAAAAAAAATTAACAAATTAAATTTTATAAACCCACTAGTTATAGTTAGAAGTTTAAATGGCACTGGAGTAAACCCAGCAATAAATAATGTTATAATATAAGAGAGCATACCTTCTCCAGATGAGAATTTATCTTTTAAAAAATCAACATTTTCGTAACCGTAAAACTGAAATATTTTTAAACCTATTTCATTAAAAAATAAGATACCTATCAAATATCCAAATAAAGCACCTAAAGCCGAAAAAATTGTTGCTACCGAAGCTATAATTAAATAATCATTCCTTTTTGCCACAACCATCGGGATAATCATAACATCTGGTGGAATTGGAAAAAATGAGCTTTCAATAAACGAGATAAAACCTAGAAATGGTTTAGAAAATTTATGTCTAGCAAGTTCAACACATCTATCGTATAATTTTTTTAACATGAATTTAAAATGCACAATTCTTAGATACCTCGCAAGTTTAATTTTATCTACAGTTGTTATCTATGCTATCGTAATAGTTGCGGGAATGTTTGGTGCAAATTATGGATTTTCTCCAGGAGATACTTTCATCATATGGATTTTAATGGCCATTCTCATTAATCAAAGTGTAACTTGGAAAAAATAAATGTCGAAAAAACCCTATTTACAACCGATAGATAATAAAAGAGAAATTAATTTCAATGAAGAACTAATTAGTAAAAATGAAGTTCATACTATTTTAAGTTCTAATTTTGGAAAATTATCTCCAAGTTTTTTTAAATTAATGTCAAACTGGGTTTACAACTCTTATGCTAAATTTAATGACTTGGACAAATATTTTATACTAGTTTTTCTCTTTCAAAAAGCTTTTAAACACTATGCGGATATTTTCAAAATTCTATCTGAAGAAGATTTTTATAATCAAAACGAATTTGAGATAGATAAAGTTAATCTAATCGAAATCTCTGAAAGTCTTTTAATTCCAAAAGAGACAGTTAGAAGAAAAATTAATGAATTAAATAATGAAAAAGTTATTTTAAGAAGGGGAAAAAAAATTATAATTTCATCTGATGGCTTTAAACATCAAAGACCTATATCAACAATTAAACTATTATCTTCCTACCTGAGCGAAACTTCAAAATTTCTTGCTACAGAAGATTGGTTTGGAGAAAAAAAAAGCTCACAAGATATTGAAATGTTTATACGTAAAAACTTTACTTTAATTTGGCGTTTCTTTTTTAGATATTTGATTTATTTTTTAACGAGACAAAGAAAACTTCATGGAGATCTAGAGACATGGTGTGTGAATGGAACTGTTAATCATAATCATATAATGAGATTAAAAGAAGCATTAGAAAATCCTTTTAAGATTGAAAAAAGTAAAGAAAATCTTTTTGAAAACTCATATAGAGAGTGGGTTAAAATGCTAATCAATAGTAAAAAAAAGATTATCGGAATAAACGCTTCATCTATTGCAGAAATAACAGGAATACCTAGGGCTACAGTAATTAGAAAACTCAGAAAAAGTGAAAAAGATGGTTTAATTTATAAAGACAAAAAACAGCTTTATATGATGTCTAGGACGGTTAAACAAAATTTAAATGACTTGATGGAAGTATTTGTTTTAAACCAGAAGGATATAAATAACTTTGTGGCTATTTTTTTTGAGATTTACAGAAACCCCAATATTAAAAGATTTAATAATTAATATATTTATTTTTGATACTTTCGTAATATAATTTATAATTAGGGCGAATGGTGGAACTGGTAGACGCGCCGGACTCAAAATCCGGTGGTAGCAATATCTTGAGAGTTCGAGTCTCTCTTCGCCCACCAATTTATGAAAACTAGTAAATTAAATAGTTTAGTAGAACTTTATTTTAAAAAGACTGAGGAAGTTGAGGGCAAACAAGCATTTTTAAAATGGTTAAAGCCAGATAAACCAACTTACAATTGGGAAGATATAACTGAAAGAATTTTTAAACTTACAGCAAAAATTAAGTCTTTGATAAATAATGGTGATAGATGTTTAATCTTATCTGAAAATAGACCGTACTGGCTAATGACCGATATTGCTATAATGAATGCCGGAGGTATTTCGGTTCCTATTTTTACAACTTACTCTGTAAATGATTATAAATATATTTTAAATGATTGTAAGCCTTCATTAATATTTGTCTCTAATCAGGGGCAGTTTAATAAGATTAAAAAATTTATTAATAATGATGTTAAAAAAATAATATCATTTGAAAAAATCGAAGAAGAAAGTTTATCTATTAAAGATATTTTAGATGAAAAAATTAATGAAAAAATTATTAATAATGATTTAAAAAGAAATATGCCTGCATGTATTATTTATACCTCAGGCACTTCGGGAAATCCTAAAGGAGTAGTCTTAAGCCATGGAGGTATTTTGTCTAATTGTGAGGGGGCAGTAGAATTACTTAAAACATTGATTGATAAAAAAAATCCTGTATTTTTAACTTGGTTACCTCTTTCCCACTCTTACGAGCATACAGTTCAATTTATACAAATCATAGTTGGAGCAAAAGTTTTTTATGCAGAAAGTTTAGAGAAATTGATTTCTAACATGGGAGTTGCTAAACCTACGATTATGACAGCAGTTCCTAGATTTTATCAAAATCTTTTTACAAAAATAAATATGAATTTTGAAAAACAATCGGGGTTAAAAAGAAAACTAATAAGTCAAACTTTGAACTTAGGTAAAAAAATACTCAAAAAAGAAAAGTTAAGTTTGGGTGAAAAAATCATGAATTTTTTATGTGAAAATTTAGTGAGAAAAAAAATCAGAAATCAGTTTGGCGGAAATCTTCAAGCTTTTGTTTCAGGGGGCGGAGCTTTAGATCAAAATATTGGAGAGTTTTTAAATTCAGTTGGTTTACCCACACTTCAAGGATATGGACTAACCGAGGCCTCTCCGGTCGTAAGTTGTAATTTACCAGACTTAGTCAAAGTGGAAACAGTAGGTCCACCTTTTAGAGCAAACAAAGTCAAAATAGCTGAAGACGGAGAAATCCTTATTAAGGGCGAAAATGTAATGCTGGGATATTGGAATTTAAAAGAAGAGACTGAAAACGCTATCAAAGACGGATGGTTACATACTGGAGATATAGGAGAATTAGACAATAATAATTATTTAAAAATTACAGATAGAAAAAAAGATATAATTGTAAATTCAGGCGGAGATAATATTTCACCAAGTAAAATAGAAAATATTTTATGTTTAAACGAAAGTATTAAACAATCTTTTGTTTATGGAGATAAAAAAAATTATCTAGTTGCATTAATTGTAGGTGAAAAAGATATTAATAAAGAAAAAATTAAACTTATAATTGAAAATATAAATAATAATTTAACTTTGATAGAAAAAATTAAAAAATTTGTATTAATTAGTGAAGAATTTACAATTGAAAACGGTATGCTAACACCAACATTAAAGTTAAAAAGAAAAGAAATTACTAAAAACTATAAACAACAACTAGAAAACCTTTATTAAAATTTTAATAATTTGTTAATTAATTTGGTTAAAAAAACATTGATATTGCTAACTTTTTGAGAATTTCTAAAATAATTTTAAAATTTTAATAAATCTTAAAATTTAATTTGAAATTGTAAATTAATTTATGTTTGACATGAATTTTAAATTAATTAATGCTTATATTATAAAACGAATCATAAAGATTTGTTTAAAACAAAGGGAGATAAGATGGCTAAAAGAAGAAAAAAAGCTAAGAAAAAGAAAAAAGCTAAAAAAAGAAGAAGAAGAAGAAGATAAGTTTCTTTTTTTAAAAACGCCCTTTTTAATATGATTAATAAGAAGGGCGTTTTTTTATTATTCGTTGGTAAGTTGAGTTCTCCCTAAAGCCTTATCCATTTTTTTTTGAACTTCATCGGGACCCACTTGCAAAACAGCTTCAAATTCAGACTTTAATCTGTCGTATGCTTTTTCAAACAATTGTCTTTCAGAATAAGATTGATCAGCAATAATATCAGTATTTTTATTTAAATCTTTTACTACTTCGGCTAACTCATAGATTTTTCCTGAGTTTATCTTTTGGTCATATTCTTGAGCTCTTCTACTCCACATGGTTCTTTTTATTTTTGGTTTGCTTTTCAGTATTGACACACATTTATTGATTTGATTTATTGAAGCAATTCTTCTCAAATTTGATTGTTGATTAATTGGAACAGTCAATGTCAATTTTTCTTTTTCTATAAAAATTTTATAAAACTGTATTATAATTTGTCCGATAGTTGCTTTTTCTATAGCTATAATTTTTCCAACACCGTGTTTTGGGTACACAACATAATCTTTTATATTATATTCTTTTTTTTCAGTTGCTTGTTTTTTGATTTTTGTGATTATTGGTTTTTCATCTTGACTAGATGATGAAGATTTAATTGCAGTTTTTGACTCAACCTTACCAAGTTTCAGTTTTTTGGCCGTTGTTTTTAATTTAAGTGCTTTTACTTTTTTATTTTTTTTTAATAATTTACTTTTTTTTGATTTCTTTTTTGGCATTTTACTTTCCGGGTTTATCTGAAAAATGACTTTCTAGCTTATTTTTCATGTTTCTATATTTTTCATGGTCCGGCAAAGGATCCTTTTTTTTTTGAAATATTTGGCCATGTTGCTGAATACTTTTTATTAAGTTCAAGCCATTTTTCTTTGTTTTCGATTTCATGGTTATCTGAAACAATTGCATCTATTGGACATTCAGGTTCACACACCCCGCAATCTATACATTCGTCTGGATTTATTACAAGCATATTTTCTCCTTCATAGAAACAATCAACTGGACATACCTCTACACAATCTGTGAGCTTACATTTAATACATTCATCTTTTACTATATACGTCATGATTTCAATTTTTTAAATTTAAAACTTTAAGTTTAATTTCACCACTTATCTTATCTGAAAAATATATCAAGCCGCAAATTCTCCTCATAAGATTAGATTCATATTCATCGACACTGTTATCCGAAATTATAAGTTTCCACAACTCTTCTATTATTTCATATTTAAATTCGTCAGTATTTGATTTTATTGCGTTAGTAAAACTTAATAATTGATTTGAGTCTCCCTCTAGTTTTTCTGCACTTATTAAAATTCCATTCTTATCATTTTTTTCAGTATCTATTTTTTCTATAAACTTTAATATTAATTTTTTTTCATCATTAGTATATTTTTCATCAATTTTAGCTGCATGAACCAATAATGCTGTTATCCCGATCAAATTTTGTTTAGTTAATTTTTTCATTTTACTTAATATTCAATGATAAAAGTTTATTAAATGGACTTTCTTTTTTTGAAAGTTTAAATAATTTTTTTTTAATTTTAATGTCACCCGAAAAGAAAAAAGTGTCCTCTTCCTTACTTTTTTTGTAATTCATATTAATTAAAAATTTACTAAAATTTTCTCTAGTGCAACCTAATAAATTCATCATTTCAGAATTTATTTTAAATTTTCTATTATTAGTTTTATCTAAAATTTTAATAAATAGTTTTTCTAAAATATCAATTCTTACAAAATATTCTTTAAACTTTTCAAATCCACAAAGCAAAAGAAATGAAGCATTTAATTTTGAATTTTGAATGAAATTTAGTCCAAATTTAGGAATTTCACTACTATTATCTATTTTATTAAATAGTTTCCATAAAGAAATTCTCAAAATAACTGCTTTAGGCTTTAACATTTTTGGTAAATAAACATGATACCTTCCAATTTTAATACCCATATTCCAAATTTTTTTTCTATCTTCTTTTGCTATTAATTTTAATAAGTGATCAACTTCTTTTCTTTTAACAACACCGTTTTTTTCATACAATTGATAAACAAGAGCTCTAATGTATTGATTGTCAATCTCTTTTTTAGAAAGATTTATTAAGTCACCTAAAACCTCATTTAAAAAATTTGATAACCAATTTTTAAGAAATATATTAAGTTTATTTTTAGAGTCATCATCAAGAGCGTCATCAGAAATTATCTCAATATTTGGATTTAAGTAATTTTTACCCTTTCTTAATTTTGCTATTGCACTTTCATTCCACATAATCTTATTATCATCACTTAAATTTAACATGTTATTATTAATAATTTTTTCAACTCTATTTTTTAATTCTTCCTGAATACCTTTTCTTGCAGCTTTTTTTATAGATTTAATATCAGTTTCCAGAGAACTAGAGCTTAAAGCGATATTAAATTTTAATCCTTTCAACTCACCAATATACTGATTATCTATTTTTATTTTATTATCTTCATAAATTTCAGTATTTAGCATTAAATCTTGTTTCAAATTTCTTGATAGTATGCTTATCTTTTTATCTATAAAACTTCTAGTTAGTTCTTCGTGTAATTTATCTGAAAGCCTATCCTCAATACTTTTTGTTAACTGAACCCAGTAATCAGAATTTTCAACCCAATTTTTTTTATTTGCTACGTAAGACCAAGTTCTTACGTTAGATATCCTGTGAGAAAGTACATCTATGTTACCATGATCTCTTTCTAATCCTTTGAGCTGTTCTTTCATGTAGTCATTAGGAATTTTTCTTTTTCTGGTTGATAAAAATTTAAAAACTTTGTCAATGATATTAATGTGCTGACCATATGCTTTTTTTTCAAAATCTGGTATTTGGCAACATTCCCATAAAAGTTCTAAATTTTTAATATATAAAACATTATTTGCACTTTTTTTTAGAAAATGTCTTAATGTACTCTCATCCAATGAATCTTGAGTCCTTATCAAAGAATTATTTTTGGGCTTAAGTTCTAATGAAGAAATCAAATTATTAGGGGTGCTAAAATCTAAATTTGAGTTTCTCCAATAAATTATTTTCGTATCTGAAATTACATGATTTTCTATACTTTCTATTTCGTCCGAATTTAAATTTTCACACTCACCAGTTGTTCCAAATATGCCATCATTTTTAAATCTTCCTGCTCTTCCAGCTATTTGTGACATTTCAATTAAATTAAGTCTCCTTGTTTTTTTTCCATCAAACTTTTTTAAGCTAGAGAAATAAATTTCATTTAAATCCATATTTAAACCCATTCCGATTGCATCAGTTGCAACTAAATAATCGACATCTCCTGACTGATATAGTTCAACTTGTGAGTTTCTAGTTTTTGGACTAAGAGAACCCATAATGACAGCAGCCCCACCTTTTTGTCTTCTAACTAACTCAGCTATCGCGTAAACCTCCTCAATAGAAAAAGCTATAATTGCAACTTTTCGATCTAAACGTGAAATCTTTTTATATCCTCCATAACTTAAATTAGAAAACCTTTCTTTTTTTTCGAACTCAATCTCTTTTATTAAATTTTGAATAATATTTTTCATCACTTGTGATCCTAAAAACATTGTAATTTTTTCTCCTCTAAAATTTAATAAACGGTCAGTAAATATATGTCCTCTTTCTTTATCACTACACATTTGGATTTCATCTATAGCCACAAATTCAACATTTTTGTCTTTTGGCATAGACTCTACGGTGCATATAAAATAATCAGCAGTACTTGGAATAATTTTTTCCTCTCCAGTAATTAAGGCTACTCGATTGACTCCAACTTTTTGTATACATTTATTGTAAACTTCTCTGGCTAATAATCTTAAGGGTAAACCAAAAATACCACTCTCATACTTGAGCATTTCATCTATAGCTACATGAGTTTTTCCGGTATTAGTCGGTCCGAGAAGAGCTATAATATTTTTTGTTGATTTTTTCATTATTGTGTTAGGTTAATTTTTTTATACTATATATAGACTGCCATTGAGAACAAAATAAGATTAAAACATGACCGAATCAATTTGTCAAATGTTCTAATTATTAAAAATTGAATTGACTTAAAACCCCTAGTCCCCGTATAGAGAGTAATAGCTTTTTTATAAAAGTTATTATGAAAAATTTAACGAAAAAGAATATTTTAAAGTTAAAGCCATCGTCCACACTAGTTATTAATGAAAAGTGCAAAGAGCTAATTTCTAAAGGAAAGAAAGTTTATCAATTTGGTTTTGGCCAATCACCTTTTCCAGTACCTGAAAAGATAGTTTCAGCCTTGAAAGATAATGCTTATAGGAAAGAATATCTTCCTATGCAAGGCTTAGCAAGTCTCAGAGAGTCAATCTCAGTATATTTGCACGATAGAACAGGGATTAAGTATCCTAAAGACAACATAATAATAACTCCTGGATCTAAAGAAGCAATGCTATTGATGCATGTTGCTTTTGATGGAGAAATAATTCTTTCAGCACCAAGCTGGGTTTCTTATGAGCCGCAGGCTATCATTGGAAGAAACAAAGTTCACTGGATTGAAACTTCTAGAGAAAATAATTGGTTTCCAACTGCCAGGCAACTTGAAAAAAAAATTAAATCAATTAAGAAAAAAAATCTTATATTTATTTTAAATTCACCCAATAATCCTTCTGGAACAGTGTGTAAAAATTTAAAAGAATTATCATTAGTAGCAAAAAAATATAAAATTTTAATATTATCAGATGAAATTTATACTGATCTTACTTTCTGTAATAAATATCAATCCATATCAAAATTTTATCCAGAAGGCACAGTTATTAGTGGTGGTTTAAGTAAGTGGTGCGGTGCAGGTGGGTGGAGACTAGGTTTTTTTGCAGTTCCGAGTAAATTATCTAAATTTTTAGAGAGCATTAAAACTTTAGCCAGCGAGTCTTATTCAACTGTAAACAGCCCACTGCAATACGCAGCTATAGAAGCATATGAAGGTGATCATAAAGAATATAGAATTAAAACAACAAATATTTTGAGATCAGTTGGAAACTATGTATACAATAATTTAAAATCAAATAAAGTATTAGTCAAACCCCCTCAAGGTGCTTTTTATTTAATGCCAGAATTCTTAAATAACAAATTCAAGACTTCATCAAATCTATGCAAAACAATACTAGAAGAAACAGGTGTAGCTATGTTACCAGCCTCTGAATTTGGGTTTAAACCCAAAAGAATGCTTACCAGACTAAGCTATACAGACTTCAACGGTTCAGAGTTTCTCAAGGCACAACTGAATGGCGAGCTTATAGATGACAAAATAATAGAAAAGTATGCACCAAATGTAGTTGAAGGCATAGAAAAATTATCTAATTGGGCCAAAAATCTCTAAAGATTCCCTTTGACCTTAGTCTTTTAACATAGTTAAATTATTGTATTAACAAACAAGGGAGATATATGAAAAAAATAATATCAACTATCTCTGCAGCACTAGTATTTTTTGCTGTTTCAAGCCCATTAACAACAATTGCAAAATCTGCTGAGTTCTTTTCAATAGGAACCGGTGGACCAACAGGGGTTTATTTCCAAGTTGGTAATGCTGTATGTAAAATGGTAGCGAAACTACAATCTGCAGATCATGGAAGAAAAAAGGGAACTGAAAAAGCTTTTAGATGTTCAGCTCCTTCAACAGGCGGATCTACTTACAATATAGGTCAAATCATGCAAGGAGAACTTCAATTTGGCGTTGCTCAATCTGATTGGCAATATCATGCTTACAATGGAACGAGACCAGATAAAGTAAAACCTTATGATAAGTTAAGAGCTGTATTTTCGGCTCATCCTGAACCTTTCCAAATCATAGCAAGAAAAGGTTCTAAAATTAAAGATTGGAAGTCTTTAAAAGGAAAAAAAGTAAATATAGGTAACCCAGGCTCAGGTCAAAGAGGTACATTTGAAGTTCTTATGGAAGCCCACGGAGTAGACACCGGATATTTTGGTTCTACATCAGAGTTAACATCATCAGAACAATCAGGTGCTCTTTGTGATAAAAAAATTGATGCATTTGGTTACACAGTAGGTGTTCCTAATGCAGGTGTTGCACAATCAACAGATGGATGTGGAGCAAGTATCATTAATTTAAATACAGATGCTGTTAAAAAATTAGTTGCTGACAATCCTTTTTATGCATTTGCCAAAATTCCTAAAGGCACTTATAAAACTTCAAAAAAAGATGTAACAACCTTTGGTGTTATGGCTTCTTTTGTAACAAGCGCTGATGTATCGGATGAACTAGTATATGCAGTTGTTAAGGCTGTTTTTGATAATTTAGATGATTTCAAAAAACAACACCCAGCATTTGCAAATCTAGATCCTAAAAAAATGATCGTTGATGGTTTATCCGCGCCACTACATCCTGGTGCAGTTAAATATTATAAAGAAAAAGGCTTGATGTAAGTCTAATAAATTTAAAGGCCCAGTTGCAAAACTGGGCCTTTTTTTTATGCTATTTAAATGTCTGAAGTTAGCCAAAATTTTCTAGATAAGCATGACGAAGAAGGTGGTTCTAGAAGAATTTTAAAAAATTGGAATTTAAAGTTTGTAGGCCTGCTTGCTATCAGCTGGTCACTTTTTCAATTATGGTATGCTTCTCCACTTCCATTTATTTTAGATTTTGGAAAGTTTATCGATGTTCCTGCAAGGGCTATTCATTTAGCTTTCGGTATGAGTTTGTGTTTTTTAGCTTACCCAGCTTTTAAATCAAATAGAAAAAATAAAATAAAAAAAACTGATTTTTTATTTGCTCTTATCTCAGTAGCTGTAACAATCTACTTAGTTATTGATTATGAAGGATTAGTTTATAGACAAGGTATTTTAGCAAAAGTAAATTTTTTTGGCTTTAATATTCCTTATGAACTCATTTTAGGGTCAGTGGGAATTATTTTGTTATTAGAGGCAACTAGAAGAGCAATTGGAATCCCATTAGTTGTTATAGCTTTAATTTTTTTACTATTTTCTATTTTTGGGCAAAAAATGCCAGAGTTAATTTCTCATCAAGGATTATCCTTAACGAGACTGGTTGGTTACCATTGGTTAGGAGGTGAGGCTATTTTCGGAATACCAATAAGTGTTTCCGTAAGCTTCATTTTTTTATTTGTTTTATTTGGAGCCACTTTAGATGCAGCTGGTGGAGGAAAATATTTTTTAAATTTAGCTTTTGCACTAGTTGGTAAAATGAGAGGAGGACCAGCTAAAGCTGCAATTTTAGCCTCGGGATTGACCGGACTAATTTCGGGTTCTTCAGTCGCAAACACTGTAACGACAGGAACTTTTACTATTCCAATTATGAAAAGAACAGGTTTGACTGCAACTAAAGCAGGGGCAATAGAAGTTGCCGCTTCAGTTAATGGACAAATAATGCCTCCAATTATGGGGGCAGCTGCTTTTGTAATGGCTGAATTATTAGGCATATCTTATTTTACAGTAATAACACATGCATTTTTACCAGCCATAATTTCTTACATTGCTTTATTTTATATATCTCATCTTGAGTCTGTAAAATTAAATATCAAAGGCTTACCTGAAGACCAGATACCACCTTTAGGAAAAACTTTTTTAAGTGGAATACATTTTTTAATTCCTATTTTTGTACTAGTGTATTTGCTGCTAGTAGAAAGATGGACAGCGGCTTCAGCAGTTTTTTATTCAATAATATCCCTATTTATTATTATTTTAGCTAAAGAAGTCATTACAGCTATAAAACTCAGAGAAGGATTTATAACTGGTCTTAAGCAAGGGTATAATAAAGTCATTACTGGATTAGAAAAAGGTGCCATCAATATGATCAGCGTCGCTATTGCTATAGCTACGGCAGGTATAATTGTAGGTGCGGTCGCATCAACAGGTCTAAGCAACAATTTAATTGTAATTGTAGAAGCAATCTCAGGAGGAAATGTAATTACTCTTTTATTACTAACCGCTGTGCTTTGTATAATTTTAGGCATGGGTCTGCCCACCACTGCAAATTACTTAGTAGTTGCTGCTTTAATGGCTCAAGTAGTCGTAGAAGTAGGCAGCGCCTCTGGGTATGTATTTCCTCTTATAGCTATTCACTTGTACGTATTTTACTACGGATTAATGGCTGATGTAACTCCGCCTGTAGGTTTGGCATCTTATGCTGCAGCAGCTATATCAAAAGCAGATCCAATTAAAACTGGTGTCCAAGCTTTTTGGTATAGTTTAAGGACTGGAATTTTACCTATTGTATTTATATTTAATCCTGAACTTTTATTAATCGGCATTGATAATATTTGGCACGGCCTAACTGTTGTTTTTACTTCCTTAGTTGCAATTCTTGTATTTACTGCCGCCACACAAGGATGGTTCATCAATCGTCTTAGATGGTATGAAATTGTAATTTTTCTGGCAATTTCAATGTCTTTATTTCGACCAGGATTTATTTTAGATAAATTTTATCCTAAATACGAACAACTGCAACTAACAGCAGAAAAAAATTCAATCTTTTACTTTTGAGAACGATAGAGAGATACATGTTAAAGTTACAAGAAGAACCGAATATGGTGATAGATATAAATTATTTGTAATAGAAAAAAACAGTTTTAAAGAAGATTTTAATTTAGAAGATTATGGAATTAATTTAGTTGATAAAGAGGGTAGGCTTACTGTAGATACCTTAAAGTGGAACGGTTTGGCTAAAAAGGCAGGTGTTGAAACCGAAGATGTAATTAATGAATTTAAAATAGAAAATCTTGAAAGACCGAACAAGGCAATAATATATCCCTTCTCTTTTATAATAATGTTCATTTTTGGATATATGAACTATAAAAGAGCGGATAAATAAAATTATAAATTTTATTTAGTTAAAAATTGCGTATAATACAACTACTACTGCTAATATTTCCCAACCTGACATTTTTATTACCTCCGAATCAGTCTAATATTACTTAGATATTTTGTTATAATTATGATTAAGAGGTTGTATTTATTTTTTTGTTATCTAGGCTGGCATAGATATGAAATTATCGACACTAAATATGGATTTGGTGCTGCTGGCTCAACCGAGACAGTTAGGTGTAAAGATTGTAATATAAAAAAAATAAGGCAAAAAAATAATTAAGATAATATTTTCCAAACCCCAGATGCGGTGGCAATAACGTCTTTAGAATTTGTAATTTCACAATTTATAAAAACAAGAGTATTTGTCTTCTTTAATACTTTAACTTTTCCAACAAGTTTATCATTTGGTTTACCAGCTGAAATAAATTTTATATCTAAGTTAATGGTAACCGATCTTTTATTTCCTGCTGCCATATGAGCAGCATTGCCCATCCCGGTATCTGCTATTGTAGCGATAAAACCACCGTGAGCTATTTTTCCGGTATTAAGAAATTTTTCTTCTACTTTAATGCTGAATTCATAATTGGCTTCATCAATCTTTTTAAAAGAAAGATCACCAATATTCTGCATAAAACCTTTTTTAGTTTCGTCCATATATTTTTTTACCATAAATTGGTGCAAGTTGAGAGAAAATTACTGCTGTTAATATTATTATTATTCCCAATATTTTAAATTCATTTAAATATTGATTTAACAAGACCCAAGCAGCTATAGATGCAAAAACTCCTTCCAAAGAAAAAATTATTGCCGCCGGCGCCGGCGATAAGTGCTGCAAAGCAATGATTTGAAGTAAAAATGCAAATCCACTAGATAAAATACCTGCGTATATCAGTTCACCAGCCTCTAAAGATAAAAGTTTTAAAGAAATAAATTCAATTGAAGCCGCAGGTATAGCTGAAAATATTGCTGCAATTAAACATTGAAATGCAGCTATTGTAATTGGGAAATTAAATACTTTTAAAAATTTTGATACATATACAATATGAAGTGCCCAAAAAAAAGCACCAATAACGACTAAAGAATCTCCAATTCTTACTCTATAATTATCTAACTCACTTAAAAGTAGGCCTCCTAATAAACACATAATAACAGCGGGCCAAACTGATTTATGTATTCTCTTAGAAAAAAGAAAATAAGACAGCACAGGAACTATCACTACATACAAAACAGTAAATACTGCTGAATTAGCTACATCAGTATATAATAAAGAAATTTGTTGAAATATATTTCCTCCTGCTAAAAAGAAACCTAATAAGAACATATTTGTAAAAATAATTTTAAAATTTGATTTAATTTTTTTTACTTTTTTAAATTCAAAAATAAAAAAAAAGGGTAATAAGGCAAAAAAACCTAAAAATAATCTTGCAGCAGAAAAGGTCCAAGGACCTATGTAATCCATTCCAGTATCTTGTGCAATAAAAGCTGTACCCCATAGAAACGAACAAGTAACAGCACAGGTTAATGAGATGAATTTTTTATTCATGCTCTTTATTATTGTAATTTAAATTAAACGGCAAGCTTGAAAGCGAAGTCTTTACCAAGACTTTTGTTTAAATGAACGCAAAATCTTGCACCCTCTGCACCATCTATAATTCTGTGATCATAAGATAAAGATATAGGTAAAATTTTTCTAGAAATTATCTGACCTTTGATTTTAACAAGTTTATTAAAACTTTTTCCAACTCCTAATATAGCCACCTCAGGTGGATTAATAATAGGTGTAAAAAAAGTTCCACCTATTCCTCCTAAGCTTGAAATAGTCATGGAACCACCAAAAAATTCTTTTTTATCAATTTTCAATTCTCTACATTGTTTGCTTACTCTTTTTAATTCATCTCCTATTTCTTTAATATTCATTTGATCTACGTCTCTTAATTTCGGCACCATTAAACCATGAGGAGTATCAACAGCAAATCCCACATGAAAATATTTTTTATATATTACTTTAGAATTTTCTGGATCAATGGAGCAATTAAAATTTGGAAAATCTTTTAAAGCATTTACAACTGCTCTGGTAATGAAAGCTAAAGGTGTCACAGATATCTTTTCGCCTGTGTAGTGGTCGAACAATGAAGTTCTAAATTGATCCATCTCAGTAATATCAATTTCATCATGTTGCGTTACATGAGGTATTTCTGTCCATGATCTTATAAGTTGAGTTCCAGATAACTTTTTTACTCTTGGTAAATTTTTTATTTCAATTTCACCAAATTCCTCGTGAGAATATTCATCTTTATATTTTTTTGGAACCACTTTCCCTCGATCAACTGAAACTTGTGATTTTACGAATTGTTTTACATCTTCTTCTGTAATCCTTCCCGAACGTTGAGAACCTTTTACGTTGGAAATATTTGTGCCGAGCTCTCTAGCAAATTTTCTAACCTTTGGGCTGGCTAATTTAATATCATTTTTTTTTGAAGACATATTTAAAGTTTAGTCGGAAAAGCTTTTTCTTTATCTATTTTATATTTTTTAATTGCTTTTTCCGCGTGTTTAGTTGCAATTAGCTGTTCTTTAGCCAAGGCACTCAGAGTGTAAGCAACTATATGTTCTTTATCAACCTCAAAGAATTTTCTAAGTTTTTTTCTTGTATCACTTCTTCCATATCCATCTGTACCAAATGAGTAGAAAGGTTTTTGAACATATGGTCTTAATTGGTCTGAGAAAGATCTTACATAATCTGAAGCAGCTATTACCGGCCCATCTCTTTTTTCTAAACATTTTTCTACATACGACTTTTTCTTTTTTTCATCTGGATTAAGTAAATTCCATCTTTCTGTTTCCATTCCATCTTTTCTCAACTCATTGAAACTAGTGACACTCCAGATATCAGAGTCTATACCGTATTCTTTGGAAAGAATATCTGCAGCTCCAATAACCTCACGCAAAATAGTACCTGAGCCTAGAAGCTGTACTTTTGTTTTTCCTTTATTATTACTTTCTTTAAGAAGATACATGCCTTTCAATATTCCATCATCTACATCTTTTGGTTTTGCCGGGTGAGAATAATTTTCATTCATTGCAGTAATATAGTAAAAAATATTTTCTTTTTTTTCGTGCATTCTTTTTATTCCATCCCTTAAAATTACAGCCATCTCATAAGCAAAAGTTGGATCATAGCTTACACAGTTTGGAATGTTTGATGCCATAAGATGACTATGACCATCTTGATGCTGCAAACCTTCTCCTGCTAAAGTTGTTCTTCCTGCTGTAGCGCCAATTAAAAAACCTCTAGCTTGTGAGTCTCCGGCCGCCCAAGCTAAATCCCCAATTCTTTGAAATCCAAACATAGAATAGAATATGTAGATTGGTATCATTTCTATATCATGATTTGTGTATGCCGTTCCTGCAGCTATCCAAGACGACATCGCCCCAGATTCTGTAATACCTTCTTCTAACACTTGACCACTTTTATCTTCACGATAAGAACTTAATTGTTCAGAGTCCACCGGTTCATATTTTTGTCCTTCATGAGCGTAAATTCCAATTTTTTGAAAGAATCCTTCCATACCAAAGGTTCTCGCTTCATCTGGTATAATCGGAACAAGTCTTGGTGAAACATTCTTATCTCTTAATAGCGTAGTTAACATTCTAACTAATGCCATAGTAGTAGACATTTCTTTTTCACCTGTTGATTTCATAAAATTTTCAAAAATATCTTTTGGAGGTGCTTTAATAGCTTTTGCAAAAGAATTTCTCTCAGGAATAAATCCCCCTAATTTAATTCTACAATCTTTTAAATATTTGATTTCTTCTGAATTTTCATCGGGTTTGAAATATTCAATGTTTTTTACTTGTTTATCTGTAAGGGGAACATTAAATCTATCTCTGTAATACAGCAAATCTCTCTCATCCATTTTTTTCTGCTGGTGAGTAGTATTAATACTTTCCCCAGATTTACCCATTCCATATCCTTTAATTGTTTTAGCTATGATAACAGTTGGAGAACCTTTATTTTGCATCGCCGCATGGTATGCGGCATAAACTTTGTGCGGGTCATGGCCACCTCTATTAAGTTTCCATATGTCCTTATCTGTTAGTGTAGAAACTAATTCTTTTAACTCGGGGTATTTGCCAAAAAACTTTTCCCTTACATAATTACCGCCTTTAGCTTTAAAGGCCTGATACTCACCATCTACACACTCATTCATTCTTTTAATTAATAGTCCGCTTTTATCTTTAGCTAAAAGTTGATCCCAATATGATCCCCATATAACTTTGATTACATTCCATCCTGTTCCTCTAAAACTTCCCTCAAGTTCTTGAATGATTTTTCCATTTCCCCTAACAGGACCGTCTAGTCTTTGAAGATTACAATTAACGACAAAAATTAAATTATCTAATTTTTCCCTAGCAGCTAATCCTATAGCTCCTAAAGACTCTGGCTCATCCATTTCACCATCTCCAAGAAAAACCCAAATCTTTCTACCTTCATCTTTTATTAATCCTCTATTAATTAAATATTTAAGAAATCTTGCCTGATAAATTCCCATGATTGGACCTAACCCCATTGAGACTGTTGGAAATTGCCAAAAGTTAGGCATTAGCCAAGGATGAGGATAAGAGGATAACCCACCTTTAGTGACCTCTTGTCTGAAACCATCAAGTTGCTTTGTGCTAAGTCTGCCTTCAAGGAAAGCCCTTGCATACATCCCTGGTGCAGAATGCCCCTGAAAATAAACTAAATCACCTCCAAATTTATTATTTTTTGCTCTCCAAAAATGATTCATTCCAACATCGTATAAAGTTGCTGCAGAGGCAAAAGTTCCTATATGTCCACCTAACTCTGAACTCTTTTTGTTTGCCTTAACTACCATTGCAGCCGCGTTCCATCTTATGTAGGCACGTATTCTCTTTTCGATATTTTGGTTTCCTGGAGATTTAACTTCTGTTTCTGGAGGAATTGTATTTATGTAAGGCGTTGTTCTTGTATCCGGTAACACTAATCCTGCTTTATATGCTTGGTCAATTACTTTATTTAATAAATAACTTGCTCTCGATGCTCCGTCATGCTCAATCACTGAATTTAGTGACTCAATCCATTCATTTGTTTCTAATGGATCGATGTCATCTTTTGCGGCAGGCTCCGCAAACACCTTTTTAATTTGCTTTATTGTTTGTTGAGTATCGATATTACTATTAGTTTTTATTTTTTCTTTTTCAATTTTACTTACTGGCTTTTTCTCTTCAGTAGCGTCTTTCCTCACCTCTCCAATTACAGGTTCAGTTTCTTTCTTAGGCTCACCTTTACCTTCCAAAGTTGCCAAAGGACTTCCTTCGGAAACCTTATCACCAATTTTCACTTTTAAATCTTTAATTAGTCCTTCAGAGGGCGAAGGAATTTCCACACTTGATTTATCACTTTCAATAGTGACTATAGGATCGTTTTTTTTAACTTGATCTCCAGGTTTTACCAAAATTTCTATTACTTCGACTTCTTTAAAGTCACCTATATCTGGAACTGAAATGTTCTGAGCCATGTGTATTTATTATAAACTGGAATGGAATTTATTAAAAATTCATAAAATAATAAATACCAAAATTGAAGCAATTTATTGAAATAGTTCATTTTTTGACACATTTTACTCCTTTTTTTGTCAACAAAATTTGTGAGATTTAGTTATGAAATGGATATTAAGCCTTTTGTTGAATAGAAGAAAACGTACTTTAGACAACGATATTTTAGTTCAAAAAATCCTATTAAAAAAATACTTGTTAAGATAAATTCATATTAGCTTAATAAGCTAATATGAACAAACCTATTTGGAAACCATCTCCAGAAAGAAAAGAAAATTCATTATTAATGGATTTTTCAAATTTCATAAATTTTCAGCCAAAGTCTTTTGAAGATCTATGGAAATGGACTGTAGAAAATCCAAAAAAATTTTGGTCAAAATTTTGGGATTTTTCAAAAATAATTGGAGACAAAGGTAAAGAAGTAATCAAATATGATAAAGTTTTTAATAAAACAAGATTTTTTTCTGACTCAAAAATAAATTACGCAGAAAACATTTTAAAAAAAAGAACAAATGAAATAGCTATAGGTTTTTTATCAGAAAGTGGTTACGAGGAAAGAATAACATGGAGTCAGCTGTACTCTAAGGTTTGTAAACTTTCTAACTATTTAAAAAAAATGAATTTATCCAAAGGAGATAGAGTTGCGGGATACGTTCCAAACAAGATTGAAGCAATTATAAGTTTTTTAGCTTGTGCTAAAAATGGAGTTATTTGGTCATCTTGTTCTCCAGATTTTGGTGTTCAAGGAGTGATTGACAGGTTTAAACAAATTGAACCAAAGATATTAATCACTTGCGATTATTATTTTTATAATGGAAAAAAAATAAATATTATTGAAAAAGCTGAAGAAGTTATTAAAAAAATACCATCCATTCAAGATACTCTCGTATTTAATTATAATAAATCTGAAGATCTAAAATTGAAAAAATTTAAACATTTTAATCAAATTTTAGATAATTCAAATCAAGATGAAAATTTTGAAAGATTTGAATTTAATCATCCGATCTATATTCTTTATTCCAGCGGAACTACTGGCAAACCAAAATGCATAACTCATGGAACAGGGAATGTTTTAATTGAACACAACAAAGAATTTATGCTTCACTGCGATGTTAGAGATAATGATAAATTATTTTACTACACTACTACTGGCTGGATGATGTGGAACTGGCTAGTTGGAGGTTTAGCTACTGGGTCTTCAATATATTTATTTGACGGAGCTCCAGTTTATCCAAAAATTGATATTTTACTGGAGTATTGTCAAAATAAAAAAATTAATCTTTTTGGCGTAAGTGCAAAATATATAGATCATCTTAAGAATGAAAAATTTAATGCACAAAATTATGATTTAAGTGAATTAAAGATAATAACATCAACAGGATCCCCTCTATCTGAAGAAAGTTTTGAATTTGTTTATAACAACTTAAAGAAAGATGTTCATCTAGCTTCCATAGCTGGTGGTACCGATTTGGTTGGATGCTTAGTTTTAGGAAATCTTTTATCTAATGTTCACAAGGGAGAAATACAAGGTCAAAGTTTAGGTATAGACATTGATATATTTAACGATGAGGGTTTGAGAACTGATAACAAAGGAGAACTCGTTATTAAAAAACCCTTTCCTTCAATGCCTATAAAATTTTGGGGTGATGAAAAGGGAGAAAGATATCACAATGCTTATTTTTCAAAATTTAAAAATATTTGGCACCATGGAGATTTCATAGAAAAAACAGCTAATAACGGCTTTATAATCCGAGGCAGATCTGATGCTACTTTAAATCCTGGCGGAGTAAGAATAGGCACAGCTGAAATTTACCAGCAAGTTGAAAATATCGATTTTATTACTGAAGGATTAGTAATAGGCCAAAATTTTAATGATGATGTTAGAATTATTTTATTTGTAACTACGAAAGATAATCAAGATTTAGACGACGTGAAAATCAATTTAATTAAATCAAAGATTAAAAAAAATTGTTCGCCAAAACACGTTCCATCAAAAGTAATTAGGGTTCCTGAAATACCAAGAACAAAAAGCGGAAAAATTGTTGAGCTTGCAGTAAAAAAAATAATTAATGGTGAGGAAGTAAATAATAAAGAAGCAATTGCAAATCCTGGGAGTTTAGATTTTTTCAAAAATCTTTCTCAACTTAAGGTTTAATAATAAGCCAAATAAATCGAAATTATTAATATCCAAAAAAAAGCATAATAGAATATGTAGCCTTTTACAGTAAATGGCATTTTTTTAATTTTACGTCTCCTTTTGCCTTTATAAGGTTTAGATAGTTCCATTATCTTTATCTTTCAACACACATAGCAATACCCATTCCACCACCAATACACAAAGTAGCTAAACCTTTGTGTGCGTCTTGTTTAATCATTTCATGAATTAATGTTACAAGTATTCGAGTACCAGATGCGCCAATAGGATGCCCCAAAGCTATAGCCCCTCCATTAAAATTAACTTTTTCTTTAGGTATGCCTAGTGTTTTTAAAACCGCAATACTTTGAGCGGCAAAAGCTTCATTTACCTCAAATAAATCCAAATCCTTTATAGACCAACCTGCGAGATCTAAAGCTTTTTTTGAAGCCGGAATTGGACCTGTGCCCATCAAAGCTGGCTCTACACCACAACTTGCCCAGGATTTTATAGTAACTAATTTTTTTAAACCTCTTTTTTCACTTTCTTTTTCAGACATTAAGGTAACTGCGGCAGCACCATCGTTAATTCCTGAAGCATTTCCAGCCGTAACAGTTCCATTTTTTTGAAACACTGGTTTTAATCTTTTAAGAGCATCTAAATTGATACCATCTCTTGGGTGCTCGTCTTTAGTAAAATCAATTTCAGCTTTATTTGATTTTATTTTATAATTTATGATTTCATCTTTAAATTTATTTTCTTTCTGAGCTTTAAGAGCTTTTTCTTGGGAATTTAAAGCAAATTCATCTTGCTGATCTCTGGTAACTTGAAATTTAGTTGCAACATTCTCTGCAGTAACACCCATATGGTAGCCATTAAAAGCGTCCCAAAGGCCATCTTTAATCATCGTGTCTGTTAATTCAATATCTCCTAATTTTTTTCCATCTCTTAAATGTATTGCATGCGGTGCCAATGACATACTTTCTTGACCTCCAGCTATAACTATTTGAGAGTCACCTGATTTGATACTTTGGAAACCTGACGCAACTGATCTTATGCCTGACCCACAAACTTGATTTACCAAATAAGCTGGCTTTTCAATTGGAATTCCAGATTTTATTAAAGCCTGACGAGCAGGGTTTTGACCAGCGCCACCAGTCAGAACTTGTCCCATTATTATTTCATCAACTTCATTATTTTTAATTTTTGATTTTTCTATATTTTTCGAAATGACAGCAGACCCCAGTTCATAAGCTGGAACATTTTTTAATGATTTACCCAAAGATCCTACAGCAGTTCTTAAGGCAGAGGTTATAACAACGGAATTACTCATTAAGCTAATATATAGATTTAAATCCTTTAAATACAATACTTTATTTGATATTTGATACATATGCGCCTGTAGCTCAACTGGATAGAGCGCTTGGCTACGGACCAGGAGGTTCTGGGTTCAAATCCTAGCAGGCGCACCAAGTTTGAATAATTGAATTATGTATAATAAATGTATTATATTTGATTAACTTATAAAAGTTAAACAACTAAGTTAAATTTGATGAAAATATCTTTACAAAAAGCGGTTATACTTTTTTTTATGGTTTTATTAGTCATCCTAATAACTTTGACCTTTATTCTGTAATTTATTACTCATTAAAATTCCTATAATAAGAAAAATATAAGTAGCATTTCCTGTTGTAAAAAAACTACCAGAGCTTTTAAAAGGGAATAATTCGACTATTAGAATAAGAAAAAATAAATATAATGTATTATAAATTTGTCTGTTATTTTTTTTTCGAAAGTTAAAATTTTTAAATAAAATAAATAAGCATGAAATAAAGATTAACAAACCGATTACGCCTAATTCGGTTAATATTTCTAGATAATAATTATGCGAATGATTTCCACAAGATATTTTGTTTGCGTAAGATACATTCGGACTAATTTTAAAACAATCATGTCTAAAAGATTTTAATCCACCTCCAATTATAGGATGAGTTTTCCATATCATATAAGAAGTATAATAAATATTTATATGCCAACCTTTTTGGGACTTATTTTTCTTTTCAAGTTTGATGCTAGATAAATCTTTATCATCAGATATATTTTCTTTTATTTTTGATAAATTTATAGAGTTATATTCAATAAAGGTAAAAGTTTTTAAGATCAAATTTTTATAATTATGATTTGTTCTATGATGAGAAAAGAAAAAAATTAAAAAGATTGAAAAAAATAACAAAAATAATTTTACAAAAAATTTTCTATTATTTTTGAATACAAAAATTGAAAGAAAAAATAAAAATAAAAAGCTTACCAATGGTATTCTATTTGTAGTCAGAATTAATCCGATAAATATTAATGACATTATAATAATATTTTTAAAATTTAAATTATTTAAATTATTTTTTTTAAAGAATATGAAGTAGCCAAAAATTCCAATAATACCAAATCGGAAAATATAAGAACCCGCAATCAGCTCCTCACCAAAAATACCAGATCTTTTATGAATATTAATAGGTTCCATCCCAAAAAAATTAAATCCAAATATTTCTTGAAATATTAAGTCTAAGGAAATAAATAAACATAAAAGAAGCGATATAAAAAAGAAAGGTTTTAGTAAAAGTTTTTTATCATTAAACATTTTTTTAATTATTAATAAAAAAATAAAAAACCTTAAAAAAGCTATTGATTTTATAAGGTTTGTTACCTGGTTATTAAAATCATTAATATTTTTACTTTCACTAAAATAAGTTTCAAAAAAATTAAATAAGGTTGATAAAATAATATATAAAAAAAACACGAGTAGTAACTTAGTTAAGAGGTCTTCATTAATGTTTATAATTTTTTTTTTATAATGAATACAGCCAATTAAAATAAATAAAAAAATATTCAAATTAATTATTAAATTTCCTAAGATAAAACTAAAAGGCAATGTATAGAAAAGAATATTTAATAAGTTTATAAATAATTCATTTTTTTTGTTTAAAAAAAATATGTTTTTGTAATAATCAATCATCTTAATTTAATAAATCAAAACTAACAATACTATGCCTATAATCAATCTATAAAAAACGAAAACGTTTAAATTAAATTTCTTTATGTAATTTAAAAAAAAATTAATTGTTATATATGAAAAAATAAACGAGAAAATAAGAGATAATATATTTAAATTTTTTAATACAGATTCATCATGCATTATTATTTTGTAAAGACCATAAATACTTACCGCTGCAAGAGTTGGGATAGAAATTAAAAAAGATATTTTTGCAGCAGATACTCTATCAAAATTTAAAAATCTAGCAGCTGTTATAGTAATTCCTGATCTACTTACGCCTGGAATTAAAGATAACATTTGAAAAAAACCAATTATAAAAATATCTTTATAATTTAATTTTTTGTACGAGTTTTTAGCAAGAGACTTGTCACTTAAAAATAATAATATACCGAATATAAGAGTTGTCCACGCTATTATCTCGATGCTTCTTAATTTTTCTGCATAATCAAATAATATTAAAAAAGCCCCAACAAATATAGTGGGAAGAGAGGCGATAAAAATTTTAAAAAATAATTCTTTTTCTTTAACAAAATTAAATATATCGTCTCTAAAATATATTATAACAGCCAAAAAAGATCCAATATGCAGACTTACATCTTGAGATAAATTTTTTATTGAAAGATTAAGCAAATCTGAAGCTAGAATAAGGTGAGAAGATGAGCTTATTGGTAAAAATTCTGTGATCCCTTGGATTAAAGATAATGCTAAAATATCTAACATAGTTTAGTTTTATATGTTTTCTCAAATTTCTAAAGGCATAATCAGATTGCATACCTGCTATGCGCCAAAAATAAGCTCTATATTGTTGAGTTTTTTAATTTATAGGTCAATACTAATTACTTAAATTTAGTTTAAATTTTATTTATATTAACATATTGAATTGGAAAAATTATGAAAATGTTAAAATTTACAAATATTGGCAAAGAAAACCCAAATAAAAGATCTATTAAATCGAGGCAAAAAGATTTTAATGAGATTTATGATGAATTCATCACTTCTAAAGCTAGAGAGCAGTCAAGCAGATGCTCTCAATGTGGTGTACCTTTTTGCCAAATTCACTGCCCTCTACAAAACAATATACCTGATTGGTTAAAATTATCCGCAGAAGGTAGAATGTTGGAAGCCTATGAAATTTCTCAAAGCACCAATAATATGCCTGAAATTTGCGGCAGGATATGTCCTCAAGATAGATTATGCGAAGGTAATTGTGTTATTGAGCAATCTGGTCACGGAACAGTTACTATAGGTTCGATCGAAAAATATATTACTGATACTGCTTGGGAAAATGGATGGGTTAAGCCTATTAAGGTTAAAAAAGAGCAAAAACAATCTATCGGTATTGTTGGTGCAGGCCCAGCTGGAATGGCTTGTGCAGAAGAATTACGAAAATTAGGATATAAAGTAACTATATATGACAGATACGATAGACCAGGAGGACTGCTTATTTACGGTATACCCAATTTTAAATTAGAAAAAAATATTGTCGAGAGAAGAACAAAACTATTGAAAGAAAGTGGAATAAAGTTTGTTCAAAATTTTGAAATCGGAAAAGATAAAACACTCTACGAATTAAAAAAAAATCACGATGCTATATTAATAGCCACTGGAGTTTATAAAGCAAGGGAAATAGAAATTCCTGGAAAAAATTTGGAAAATATTTTTCCAGCAATGCAATTTTTAACAGCATCAAATAGAAAGGGTCTAGGAGATAAAGTTGATCTATTTGATAACGGGACTCTTAATGCAGAAGGAAAAAATGTAGTTGTCATTGGTGGTGGTGATACTGCAATGGATTGTGTTAGAACCGCAGTAAGACAAAAGGCTAAATCTGTAAAATGTTTATACAGGAGAGATCGAGATAACATGCCTGGCTCAGCAAGAGAAGTAGGAAATGCCGAAGAAGAAGGAGTTGTATTCTCTTGGCTCACGAGCCCAAAAAAATTTATTGGAGATAAAAAAGTAGAACAAGTTGAAGTGAATAAAATGAGATTGGGAGATCCAGACTCTTCTGGGAGAAAAAGTCCTATGATTGAAAATGGGTCAGAGTTCAAAATTCCTGCTGATCTTGTGATAAAGTCTTTAGGGTTTGATCCAGAAAACATACCAAATTTGTTTAATGCAAAAGAATTATCTATTTCTAAGTGGGGAACAATAAAGATAGATTTAAATACTATGCAAACAAATTTAGATGGGGTTTTCGCTGCTGGTGATATTGTGAGGGGCGCGTCTCTAGTTGTTTGGGCAATAAAAGATGGAAGAGATGCCGCTATTCAAATAGAAAAATATCTAGAGGCTAAATTAAGCAAATCAACAGAGGCTGCATAATAAAATGAAAAATTACAAAAAAAATAAAAAAATTTTAAAAGATAATTTTTCTTATGATGAAAACATGGAGCATGATGCGTGTGGTGTAGGGATGATCGCTGCAACTGATGGAAAAAAATCTCGGAAGATAGTAGAATATGGAATTGAAGCCTTGAAGGCTATTTGGCATAGAGGAGCAGTTGATGCAGACGGCAAATCTGGCGATGGAGCAGGAATTCAAATTGAGATAGCTCCAGAATTTTTTAAAGAAAAAATTTTAGCTACCGGTCATACTTTAGATGATAAAAAAAGAATTTGTGTTGGCATGGTGTTTTTGCCAAGAACAGATTATTCAGAACAAGAAAAATGTAGAGAAATTATTGAGTCTGTTCTACTTGAAGAAAATTATTATATTTATGGCTGGAGGCAAGTACCTATTAACTCCAATGTTCTAGGTAAAACTGCTGAATTGAATCGCCCAGAAATTGCTCAAGTTATGTTCAAAAAGAATGAAGATTTAAGCACTAATGATTTAGAAAGAAACTTATTTGAAACAAGAAAAAAAATTGAAAAACAAGCAAGAGATCATCAGCTTAAAAATTTTTATATTTGTTCATTTAGTTCAAGGTCAATAGTTTATAAAGGAATGTTTTTAGCTGAAATGTTAGGGGAATTTTACTCTGATTTGAATAATAAAAAACTAACCTCTCGATTTGCTATTTTCCATCAAAGATATTCTACCAATACTTTTCCTAGTTGGGATTTGGCTCAACCCTTTAGAACCTTAGCCCACAACGGCGAGATTAACACTTTAAAAGGAAATATTAACTGGATGAAAATTCACGAGCAGGACATGTCTAGCCCATTGTTCAAAAACGTTAAAGATTTAAAACCAGTTATCAGAAGCACCTCAGACTCTGGAGCACTAGATAATGTTTTTGAATTATTAGTCCACTCTGGAAAGTTAGCTCCATTAATTAAATTAATGATGATACCTGACGCCTGGTCTAAGCGAAGCAATACAGTTCCCAAAAATCATCAAGATTTATTTAATTTTCTAAATAGCACTATAGAACCATGGGACGGACCAGCTGCTATATGTGCAACGGATGCTAAATGGGTTTTAGCGTCTACTGATAGAAATGGTTTAAGACCTTTAAGATATTCAATTACATCTGATAATTTATTTTTTGCTGGATCGGAGTCAGGTATGATTAAAATTCCTGAGGAAAATATTATTGAAAAAGGAAAACTTGGACCAGGACAAATTATAGCAATTGACTTAAAAAAAGGAAAACTTTTCAAAGATAAAGAAATAAAAGATTATTTAGCTAAAGATTATAAAAAATATAATAAACAAATAATTGATTTAGGAAAGAAAGTATCTACGGATAATGAATCGGCAAAATTCACAGGAGAAGAACTTAAAAAGAGACAGTTTTTATCTGGATTAAGCGTTGAAGACTTAGAATTAATTTTACATCCAATGGCAGAAGACGGAAAAGAAGCTTCAGGCTCAATGGGAGATGACACACCTGTTGCAGTGCTATCAAGTCATTTTAGACCAGTTTCACATTATTTTAGACAAAATTTTAGCCAAGTTACTAATCCTCCCATCGACTCCTTAAGAGAAAATAAAGTAATGAGTCTTAAAACAAGATTTGGAAATTTAGGAAATATCTTAGATTTTGATAACCTAACCAAGGAAGATATATTTGTTTTGGATAGCCCCATTTTAACTAACTCACAATTTAAAAAGTTTAATAAGATTTTTTCTAAAAAAATAAAAGTAATTGATTGTACTTTTAATGCCAATGCATCTTTAAAAGATAGAATACAAGAGATAAGAGAAGAATGTGAAACAGCCGTCAGAGAAGGCAGTTCAACGTTAATACTATCTGATAAAGACATCTTTAATAAAAAGGCTAGCATTCCTAGCGTACTAGCTGTAGGTGCAGTACACTCTCACTTAGTAAAAAATGGTTTAAGAGGCTATTGTTCTTTAAATGTAGAGTGCTCAGATGCATTAGACACCCACTCTTTTGCTATATTAATTGGAGTTGGGGCCACGACAATAAATCCATATCTTGCAATTGATAGTATTTATCAAAGATTTGAAAAAAAACTTTTTGGAAAATCTGACTTCGAAAGTTGTGTTCTTAAATTCAAAGAATCAATAGACGCTGGACTTTTAAAAATAATGTCTAAAATGGGTATCTCAGTAATTAGTTCATACAGAGGAGGGTGTAATTTTGAAGCTGTTGGTTTAAGTAGGGCAATAGTTTCTGATTATTTTCCAGGGATGTCATCAAGAATATCAGGTATTGGTATCAATGGAATAGAAGAAAAGATTAAAGAGTTACATAAAAAATTTACGACAAAAAACGTATATACACTCCCTATCGGAGGCTTATATCGTTATAGAAAAAGTGGAGAAAATCACCAACACCAAGGAAGATTAATTCATCTACTCCAAAGTGCGGTTGGTAAAGGCTCCTATGAGCTGTATAAAAAATATTCAGAAGGAATTAACGAGCTTCCACCTATTAATCTAAGAGACTTATTGCAATTCAAAGATAAAAAAAAACCTTTAGAAATTAACGAAGTAGAACCAATAGAAGAAATTCTTAAAAGATTTGGCAGTGGAAGTATGTCTCATGGTGCTTTATCAGCAGAAGCCCATGAAGTTCTTGCTACAGGAATGAATAGAATTAAAGGAGCATCTTGTAGCGGTGAAGGCGGGGAAGATGCTAAAAGATTTAAAGTTTTATCAAACGGAGATTCTGCCAATTCAAGAGTGAAGCAAATTGCCTCTGCTAGGTTTGGAGTAACTATTAATTATTTGAACAACGCTAATGAAATTGAGATTAAAATGGCCCAAGGTGCTAAACCTGGCGAAGGAGGTCAATTACCTGGTTTTAAAGTAACAAAAGAAATTGCTAGATTAAGGCATTCTACACCAGGGGTAACTTTAATCTCTCCACCACCACACCACGATATTTATTCTATAGAAGATTTAGCTCAACTAATTTACGATCTAAAACAAATTAATCCAAATGCTCGAGTAGGAGTAAAATTAGTTGCTTCAACAGGAATAGGCACAATCGCAGCAGGAGTTGCTAAAGCAAAAGCGGATATAATTTTGATTTCAGGTCACTCAGGAGGAACTGGAGCAAGCCCACAAACTAGTATTAAGTATGCAGGAATTCCTTGGGAAATGGGATTGACTGAAGCCAATCAAATTTTAACCTTAAATAAGTTAAGACATAAAGTTACTTTAAGAACTGATGGAGGTTTAAAAACTGGTAGAGATATAGTTGTAGCAGCTATGATGGGTGCAGAAGAATATGGAATGGGAACTTCTTCTTTAGTTGCCATGGGTTGTATCATGGTAAGGCAATGTCACTCAAATACCTGTCCAGTTGGAGTTTGTAGTCAAGATAAATCTTTAAGAGAAAAATTTTCAGGTACTCCGGAAAAAGTTGTAAACTTATTTAAGTTTGTTGCGACAGAAGTAAGAGAAATTTTAGCTTCACTTGGATATAGATCGATTAACGAAATTATCGGTAGAACAGACCTATTATCTCAAGTAAACAAAGGATCACCAAATCTAGATGATTTAGATTTGAATCCTCTTTTAGTTCAAGCAGACCCAGGAGATAACCCAAGATTTTGTAAAGATAAAATTATTAACGAAGTACCCGAAACTTTGGATGAAAAAATATGGAGAGACATCGAAGGGAAGATTGATATTTCGCAGAAAAATTTTTTTGAATATAATGTTCAAAACACCTACAGATCAGTAGGCACAAGATTATCGCATTATGTTTATAAAAAATTTGGAGATGGAAAAATGAACTTAGATATCATAAATATTAAATTAAAAGGTTCAGCGGGGCAATCACTTGGAGCTTTTTTGTCAAAAGGCTTAAAAATTATTGTTGAAGGGGACAGCAACGATTATGTTGGTAAAGGTCTTTCAGGAGGAACAATAATTGTCTATCCTTCAAAAAATAGTAAGTTTGTATCAAAAGATAATACTATTATAGGTAATACAGTTTTGTATGGAGCAACTTCTGGAAAACTATTTGCCTCGGGACAAGCAGGAGAAAGATTTGCTGTAAGGAATTCTGGAAGTTTAGCAATAGTTGAAGGGTGTGGAGCTCATGGATGTGAATATATGACTGGAGGAACAGCTATTATCTTAGGACAAATCGGAGACAATTTCGGCGCAGGGATGACAGGTGGAATGGCTTTTGTGTATGATAAAGAAGATAATCTAGCAGATTTTGCTAACCCATCATCAATTATTTGGCAGCCTGTAGAAACAGATTATTGGAAAAATTTTTTAAAAGAAAATCTAAAAGAATTTTTTAATGAAACAAAATCAATACTAGCAAAAAGCATTCTAGATAATTTTGAAAAAGAATTGAAAAAATTTAAACAGATCTGTCCAATAGAAATGCTCGACAAATTAGAAAATCCTATTACTTTAAAGTCAATTAAGAAAGTAAGTTAAATGAGAAGACTTAATATTTTTTGTTTTGGTTTTGGCCAGGTCGCAAAAAACTTCATTTATAAACTTCAAGAAAATAAAATAAATTTTTATTTATCCTCAACAACTCGAGAAAAAACTGATGAAAAGAAAATAAAAGATATTCATTATAAGAATTTTAATTTTTCTGAAAATGATTATGACAAAACTCTTATAGAAGATTTAGAAAAGGCAGATTATATTTTAATTTCTATACCCCCAGTAGGTGGTAAAGATATTGTTTTAAAAAATCTTGGAAAAATTTTTCAAAAGTATAAATCTAAAAAAATTACATATCTATCTGCCACAAGTGTATATGGAAATCATAAAGGAGAATGGGTTGATGAGAAAAGTGAGACGAAACCTAATTCTAAAAATGGAATTGAAAGATTAAATGCAGAAAATAGTTGGATGGAGATGCACAAAAAATATAATTTATCGGTACAAATTTTAAGATTATCTGGAATATATTCAAATCAATTTAGCATACTTCACAGACTTAAATCTGGAGAGGCAAAAATTATTAAAAAAGAAAATCATTTTTTTTCAAGAATTCATACTGAGGATATAGCAAACGTTTTATATAAGTCTTTAGCTAACTTTAGAGGAGGAGAGATATATAATATTTCTGACGATAAACCAGCATCAAGTGAAGAGGTTTTAATGTATGGAGTCAAATTATTAGGGATTGAAAAACCTAAAACTGTTGAATTAGTGAAATTAGAAAATAAAATGTTAAAAAATTTTTATAAAGACTCTAAAAAAGTTAGTAATAAAAAAATGAAAGAGTTTTTTAACCTTAAACTCAAATATCCAACTTACATTGAAGGCTTAGACTATATTTTTGATAATTACTTTTAATTCACTGCAAATTCTTTTAAGAGGAATTTTCGCCGATAAGCTATGGTCACCATTTTTAATTACCACTAATTTTTTTTTTGCTTTCTTGAATGAGCTTAATACTTTTTTTGAAAATAAAACTGGAACAACCTCATCTTTTTGACCATGGATCATTGTTACAGGAATTTTTAAATTTAATTTTTTCGACAAAACTTTATTTCGCATGCCGTCCTTTATAAGTTGCGAAGATATTGGATATTTGTATCCTCCTGTTTCAATATTAGTCAATCCTTTTTGCTTAATTTCTTGTTTAACTTTATTACTAAATTTATTCCACATGAGACGTGTTAAAAACTCTGGAGCTGCCCCAATTCCCAAGAAGCCTTTAATTTGTTTTTTGTAATCCTTAAATAAATTCATAGAAATCCAGGCACCCATACTAGAACCTATTAAAATAAAATTATTTTTTTTTATAACTTTTTGAATTACGATTTTAGTATCTTTAGTCCACCTAGATATATTGCCTTTTATAAAATTCCCAGATGATTTTCCATGTCCGGAATATTCTAAAGTTAAAAATCCCAAATCATTTTTTATTGCAAATTTTTTGAAAGTCTGAGGTTTTTTACCTTCTATATCAGACATAAAACCATGTAAAAAAATTATATAAAGCTTATTTTTATTAGAAATGTCTAAATATCTCAGTTTTTTTGAGCTTGAAACTTTAAGGTATTTATATTTTTTCATATAAAATTTCCATATCTGAACTTATATTATATTATTTATTCATATGTCTTCTAAAATAAAAGTTTTACAAATTATTCCAAAATTAGGCATCGGCGGGGCTGAAACCGGATGTTATGATTTAGCCCATTTTTTACCGGAGAAAGATTGCAAATCTTTTTTGATTACCAGTGGAGGCAGTTTATTAAAGTATATTAGAAAGGATAAAGTAAAAGTATTAAGGCTACCTGTCCACTCAAAAAATCCACTTTTAATTTTACTCAATGCTTTAATAATAATAATTTATATTTTAATAAATAATATTAACATTGTGCACGCAAGAAGTAGAGCACCGGCCTGGTCAAGTTATCTAGCATGTAAGATTACTGGAAAATCTTTTGTAACAACTTTTCACGGGACTTATAGTTTTGAAGGCTCTATTAAAAAATTTTACAATAGTATTATGGTCAAATCTAAATTAATTATTGCCGGTTCAAATTTTATATTTAATCACATAAATGAAAATTACCAAAAATTTCTAAATCCAAAAAATAAACTTTTAGTAATTTTTAGAGGCATAAATTTAGAATATTTTAATATTAAAAGTGTTTCTCAAAGAAAAAAAGAAAAACTACAAACTGACTGGGAACTAAAAGATGAAAATTTTAAAATTTTGCTTCCAGCGAGATTAACCAGCTGGAAAGGTCACGAAAAATTTATCGAAGCGTTGAGTATTTTAATTGAAGATTACAATAAATCTAATTTTCAAGCTATAATTCTTGGCTCTGATCAAGGAAGGAATGTTTATACAAAAAAACTTCATAGCATGGCGGAAAGGTATAATTTAACAAAAAAAATTAAATTTATTTATAATTGTAAAGATATGCCAACAGCTTATTCTATTGTCGATGTGGTTGTTTCGAGCTCTATAAGGCCAGAGTCTTTCGGTAGGGTATCAATAGAAGCCCAAGCGATGGAAAAACCAATCATAGCTAGTAATCTTGGAGGATCAAAAGAAACAGTTTTAAATGGAAAATCAGGTTATCTTTATAAACATGATGATCCCAGAGAATTAGCTAAATGTTTGAATACTGTTATGGAATTAGATAAAGATACATTGAATTTAGTTGGGAACGAAGGTAGAAAAAACGTAATAAAAAAATTTGATGTTGAAAAAATGTGCCAGTCAACTTTTAATGAATATAAGAAATTATTAAAAATTTAAATGTTCGAAATTCAACTTTTAGATGGAAAAAAAATACCTTTTGAAAAATCAATTAATGGTTTTGAGCTATCAAAAAAAATAAGCAAATCTCTAGAAAAAGTAGCTTTGATCATGGAAGTCGATGGTGAGCTAAAAGACTTAAGCCATGAAATTACAAAGAATTCAAAGGTAAGAATTATTACACCAAAAGACAAAGAAGGCCTCGAAGTCATTAGACACGATGCTGCCCACATAATGGCGATGGCAGTCCAAGAATTATTTCCAGGAACACAAGTTACAATTGGACCTGTTATTGAAAATGGTTTTTATTACGACTTTGCTAGAAAAGAACCATTTAATAGCGAAGACTTAAAAAAGATAGAAAAAAAAATGTCAGAAATAATTGATAGAGATGTAAAAACAAAAAGAGAAGTCTGGGAGAGAAATAAAGCAATAGCTCATTTTAAAAAAATCGGAGAAAAATATAAAGCCGAAATTATTGAGAGTATACCTAAAAATGAGGAACTTTCTGTTTATCATCATGGAGATACATGGCATGATTTGTGCAGAGGTCCTCATTTAGCCTCTTCAGGCAAAATTGGCAAAGCTTTTAAATTAACAAAAGTTTCAGGTGCATATTGGCGGGGTGACTCAAATAATGAAATGCTTCAAAGAATTTATGGCACTTGTTGGAGCTCAAAAAAAGACCTTGAAGAATATTTACATAGATTAGAAGAGGCTGAAAAACGAGATCACAGAAAGTTAGGAAAAGAGATGGATTTATTTCATTTTAGAGAAGAAAGCCCCGGATCTGTTTTTTGGCATGAAAAAGGATGGATTTTATTCTTAAGACTTATAGAATTTATGAGATTAAAACAGAGATTAGCAGGATATAAGGAAATTAATACTCCAGAACTTCTTGATAAATCTTTGTGGGAAAAGTCAGGACATTGGGAAAAGTTTGGTGAGCATATGTTTACTTCTGAAACACCGGATGAAAAAGTATTTGCTGTCAAGCCTATGAACTGCCCAGGCTGTGTTCAAATTTTTAATCAAGGATTAAAAAGCTATAGGGATTTACCTTTAAAATTATCTGAGTTTGGAAAAGTTCATAGATATGAACCATCTGGTGCTTTACATGGACTACTAAGAGTAAGGGCTTTTACCCAAGATGATGCACATATATTTTGCACCGAAGAACAAATTACCGAAGAATGCTTGAGCGTCACTAATTTAATTATTGAAATATATAAAAGTTTGGGATTTGAAAATATAATATTAAAGTACTCAGATAGACCTGCGAAACGAGTTGGCGACGATAACATATGGGATCAATCTGAAGCAGCGTTGCTTTCTGCAATTAAAAAATCAAAACTTGAATATTCAATTAACAAAGGCGAAGGGGCTTTTTATGGTCCAAAAATTGAGTTTGTATTAAGAGATGCAATTGGCAGAGACTGGCAGTGTGGAACACTTCAAGTTGATCTAAATCTACCTGGCAGATTAGGAGCAAGCTATGTAGATAAAAAAGGAAACAAAAAGGTACCTGTAATGCTTCATAGAGCCTTATTCGGTTCCATAGAGAGATTTATAGGTATTTTAATTGAACATTATGCCGGTAAGTTGCCATTGTGGCTTTCACCCACACAAGCTATGGTATTACCAATATCTGAAGAAAACAATTCTTATGCAAAAAAGGTATTTGAAGATTTATATAAAGAAGGTATAAAATGCGACGTGGATTTAAAAAACCAAAAAATAAATTATAAAATTAGAGAATATTCACTAGCTAAGATTCCTAATCTTTTGATTTGTGGAAAAAAAGAAAGCAATGATAACACAGTCACAATTAGAAAACTTGGATCAGAAAAGCAGGAAGTTATTAAAAGATTAGATCTCATTAAAAAATTAGTTGAAGCTAATAAACTTCCCTTAAATTAAGTGCCAAATTTAAAACCAAATTATTTTCAAAGAAGAAGTAAGCCCCAGGGACCGAAAGCCAATGAAAGAATAAGAGCGTTGGATGTTCAAGTAATAGGAAGTGAAGGAAAAAATATGGGTGTTCTTCCTCTTAACAAAGCTATCGAAATGGCAAAAAAAGAGGGATTAGACTTAATTGAAATTTCACCTAATGCTAATCCGCCTATTTGTAAAATAATGGATATGGGTAAGTATAAGTATGATTTGCAAAAAAAAGCAAATTTAGCTAAGAAAAAACAAAAGATAGTATCTTTAAAAGAAATTAAATTAAGACCAGGAACAGAAATACATGACTATACGTTTAAAATTAAAAATGCAAAAAAATTTATTCTTAAAGGAGATAAAGTCAAGTTTACTGTTAAATTCAAAGGTAGAGAAATGCAACATGTAGATCTAGGCAAAAACTTAATGAATAGGATTATTGAAGATACAAAAGAAATAGGTAAAATCGAGACCCAGCCTAAATTTGAAGGCAGACAAATGATAATGGTAATTCAACCAATATAATTTAGATTAATAAAATGTTGTAAAGATTTAATATTGCCTATATAAAACCAAAATATTTATGCCAAAATTAAAAACAAAAAGCTCTGCAAAAAAAAGATTTAGATTTACTGCTTCAGGCAAAATAAAAATGCCCCAAGCAAATAAAAGACATGGAATGATTAAAAGATCAAATACACAAATTAGAAAACAAAGAGGCACTACAATTATGACAAAACAAGACTCAAAAATTGTCAAATCTTATATGCCCTATAATTTAAGAGGTTAAAATGGCTAGAACAAAACGAGGCGTTGTAACTAGAGCAAAACATAAAAAAGTTTATAAAGCTGTAAAAGGTCAATATGGAAGAAGAAAAAATACCATTCGTGTTGCTCGTCAAGCCATGGAAAAAGCAATGCAATATGCTTATAGAGATAGAAAAGCAAAGAAAAGAGAATTTAGGTCTTTATGGATTCAAAGAATCAATGCTGGAGTAAGATTAGAAGGAATGACTTATTCAAAATTTATTAATGGTCTATTAAAGTCAAAAATCAAACTAGATCGAAAAGTTTTAGCAGAATTAGCGTATAATAACCCTGAAGCCTTTAAAACTATTGTAAAAAAAGTACAATCCTCCCTTAACTAATCAGGGTCTTTGATTTATCTTATAAATAATAAAAGAATCAAAAACTAATGAGTGAACTTGATAACATATTAAAAGAATTTAATAATAAATTTGCTCAAATAAAATCTCAAGAAGAGCTTCAAACTTTAAAATCTGAGTTGTTTGGAAAAAGTGGTTTAGTAACTTCGCAATTTAAAAAAATGAATTCTTTGAAAGAGGAGGAAAAAAAAATTTTCGCCAAAAATTTAAATATTTTGAAAAATGAACTATCAATAAAAATTGAAAATAAATTTGACGACATTGTCAAACAAGAAATCAATGAAAAACTGAAAGGCGAGAAAGTAGATGTTACTCTACCAATTAGATCCCAAAATAATGGAAAGATTCATCCGGTATCTCAAGTGATCGATGAAATATCTTCTATTTTTTCTGAGATAGGATTTTCAGTTGCTGAGGGACCAGATGTTGAAACTGAATATAATAATTTTACAGCTCTTAATACCCCAGAGGATCACCCTGCAAGGGATATGCACGATACTTTTTATTTGGACAAAAATAAAAAAACTCTTTTAAGAACACATACTTCTCCGGTTCAAATAAGAACAATGTTAAATGGAAAACCTCCATTTAAAATAATAGTACCTGGACGAACGTATAGATGTGATAGCGATCAAACTCATGCACCAATGTTTCACCAATTAGAGGGTTTACATATAGATAAAGATATTACCATGGCTCATTTAAAAGGATGTTTAAATTACTTCATAAAAGAATTTTTTGAAGTAAAAAATATAAAAATGAGATTTAGACCTAGCCACTTCCCTTTCACCGAGCCATCGGCTGAAGTTGATATTAGATATAATATAAAGAATGGTAAAATTGTAATCGGAGAAGGCGATAAGTGGTTGGAAATTTTAGGCTGTGGAATGGTTCATCCAAATGTTTTAAATACTTCTGGAGTTAATTCAAAAAAATATCAAGGTTTTGCTTTTGGTATGGGCATTGATAGATTAGCAATGCTTAAGTATGGTATAAATGATTTAAGATCTTTTTTTGAGACAGACTATAGGTGGCTTAACCACTTTGGTTTTGATCCATTAGATATACCAACAAACTATAGAGGTTTAAGCAGATGATTTTAACTTTATCTTGGTTAAAAAATCACTTAAACACCAGTGCATCGATTGGTAAAATTATTGAAAAATTAACTGATATTGGATTGGAAGTAGAAGGAATAAAAGAGAATTCTGGTGAATTATCTGAGTTTAAAGTAGCTAAAATAATTAAAACAAATAAACATCCAAATGCTGACAAATTAAAATTATGTGAGGTAAGCTTAGGAGGCCCAGAAGCAATCAAAGTAGTTTGTGGTGCAAATAACGCTAGAGATGGACTAGTAACGGTATATGCTCCTCCAGGTGCAATAATTCCAAAATCAAAATTAAAATTGAAAATAGCAAAAATTAGAGGAGTAGAGTCTTACGGAATGCTATGTTCAGAGAGTGAACTAAATTTATCGAATGATAGTCTTGGTATCATTGAATTAAAAAACAAGTCTTCTGAAATAGGAAAAAGTTTTTTTAAAAGTCAAAGTGAAAAATCTATAGATATTTCGATTACCCCAAATAGACCAGATTGCCTAGGTATCAGAGGCATTGCTAGAGATCTTGCTGCTGCTGGAATAGGTAAATTTATTGACATTAAAAAAATAAATATTAAACAAAAAAAAAATCAGACTATAAAAGTCTCAATTACCAAAGAAAAAAATCAAGGATGTTTGGCATTTGGAAGTTGTTTAATCTCAAATATTAAGAATAAAGAAAGCCCAAAATGGCTTAAAGATAAAATTATTTCGTTAGGTCTAAAACCTATCTCTGCTGTAGTGGACATAACTAATTATGTGATGTTTGATTTAAATAGACCGCTTCATGCCTATGACGCAGACAAAATTGATAAAGAAATTATTGTAAGAAACTCAAAGTCAGGAGAGACTTTTACGGCTTTAGATGAAAAAAAATACACACTTACAAAAGACATGTGTGTAATCTCTGATAAAAGTGGAGTACTCGGTTTGGGTGGAATTATTGGAGGCACAAGATCTGGAACTGAATTTAATACAAAAAAAATACTTTTAGAGTCTGCATTTTTTGTTCCAAAATCAGTGAGGAAAACTTCCAAAATTTTAAGCATTGATACTGACGCTAAATACAGGTTTGAAAGAGGCATTGATCCAAATTCAATCTTGGAAGGGCTTAAAGTAGCTACGAATTTAATACTAGATATTTGCGGAGGTGACGCAAGCAAGTTTCAGGTAGTAGGAAAAAAAGATCATAAATCAAAAATAATAAAGTTAGATCATAAAAATTTTGAAAAAATCATAGGCCTTTCAATTTCATCATCTGAGATAAAAAAAATACTTTCTTCATTAGGTTTTAAAGTTAAAGCAGGTAGAGAACTAAAAATAGAAATTCCGTCTTGGAGACCAGATATAGATCAAGAAATAGATTTAATAGAGGAACTCATAAGAATTAAAGGATTTGATAAAATTGGACTTATTGAGCCTAAAAAAGAAAGAGATCAAGAAACTCTCAATTACAAGCAAAAACTATTTCATCTATTGCAAAGAGCAATTGCTAATAGAGGTTATCTAGAAACTGTCACATGGTCTTTCACAGATCAAAAAATTGATGAATTGTTAGCGGAAATAAATAAATCAATTTTTATTCAAAATCCAATATCAAGTGATTTAAATGTTCTAAGAAGCTCAATATATTCTAATTTACTTTTTTATCTGAAAAAAAATCATGACAGAGGATACTCTGATATTTCACTTTTTGAAATAGGCCCGACATTTTTTGGAAAAAATCCTGGAGAACAACAAATTGTTATAGGTGGATTAAGGTCAGGCCAGTTGAATAAAAAAAATTGGGTAGATAAAAATAGACCAGTTGATATTTTTGACATAAAAGCTGATGTAGTGAAATCTTTAGTTGGATTAGGAATAAAAGAGAATGATTTAGTGGTAAGCAATAAAACAAAAAATTGTTATCATCCTGGGAGATCGGGTTCTATAAATTTAAAATCAATTGATGGACCTCTCCTTGCTTTTTTTGGTGAAATTCACCCTTCAATAATTTCAAAGTTAGATTTCAAAGAAAAAAATATTTGTGGATTTGAAATTTTTCTCAAAAATATTTCTAAACCGAACAAAAAATTAAGAATAACTAAAGAAAATTATAAGGTTTCAGACTTCCAAACAACAGAAAGAGATTTTGCTTTTGTTATAGATAAAAAGTTTCAAGTAGGAAAAATCAACAATTTAATCTATAAGCTTGATAGCAACATAAAATCAGTCATTATTTTTGATGTGTTTGAAGGAGGAAATCTCCCACAGGATAAAAAATCAGTTGCTTTAAATGTTTCCATTCAAGCAGATAATAAAACATTATCAGAAAGTGACTTGAATCAAATAAGCCAAAAAATAATCAAAGAAGTTGAAGAAAAAACTGGCGGAAAAATTAGATCCTAATGTCTGAAAATAAGAGAATTCGTAATTTTTCAATAATTGCGCATATAGATCACGGAAAGTCTACCATTGCAGATCGTATAATTCAAAAATGCGGAGGATTATCAGAAAGAGAAATGAAAGAACAGGTGTTAGACTCTATGGATATAGAACGAGAGAGAGGAATTACTATTAAAGCGCAAACTGTAAAACTAAATTATAAATCCAAAGAAGGAACTGATTATATCCTTAACATTATAGATACTCCTGGGCATGTTGATTTTAGTTATGAGGTAAGCAGATCACTTTCGGCCTGCGAGGGGTCTCTTTTAATTGTTGATAGCACACAAGGAGTTGAAGCTCAAACTTTGGCAAATGTCTATCAGGCTCTTGAAATTAACCATGAAATAATTCCAGTTTTAAATAAAATTGACCTTCCGGCTTCCGATGTAGATAAAACTAAGAAAGAAATAGAAGATGTAATTGGCATAGACACATCAAATTCAGTTAGCTGCTCAGGAAAAACAGGTGAAGGGATAGATGAAATTTTAGAAACTATTATTAAAAAATTACCAGCTCCTCAAGGAAAACAGTCAGACAATCTAAAATCTTTATTGGTAGACAGTTGGTATGACAGCTATTTAGGAGTTGTAATATTAGTCAGAGTAATCGATGGCAAAATAAAAAAAAACATGAAAATCAGAATGATGTCAACAAATAGTGATTATATAGTAGAAAAAGTTGGCACTTTTAACCCAAAACCTACTGATGTTGAAGGGCTTAATTCTGGAGAGATAGGATTTATTATAACAGGAATTAAATCTCTCTCAGAAACAAAAGTTGGAGATACAATTTGTGAAAGTTCAATTCCATTAGCAAAGCCTTTACCTGGATTTAAACCCAGTAAACCCGTTGTATTTTGCGGGCTTTTCCCAGTAGATAGTTCGGAACATCAAAAACTTAAAGATGGCTTAGCTAAATTAAAACTAAATGATGCAAGCTTTTCTTACGAACCGGAGTCTTCTAGCGCTTTGGGCTTAGGATTTAGATGTGGTTTTTTAGGTCTATTACATTTGGAAATAATAACGCAAAGACTAGAAAGAGAATTTGATGTAAACTTAATAACAACTACCCCTGGAGTAATTTATAAAGTTTATAAGAAAGATAAGCAAATTGTTGATTTACAAAATCCAACTAATATGCCTGAACCAAATCAAATAGAAAAAATAGAAGAGCCATGGATTAAAGCGACAATTATAACACCAGATGAATATCTAGGTTCAATTATTAAAATTTGCCAAGATAAAAGAGGCCTTCAAACTAATCTTACTTACTCAGGGAAAAGAGCAGTTTTATCTTATGAACTTCCATTAAATGAAGTTGTGTTTGATTTCTACGATAGGCTAAAATCAATTTCTAGCGGCTATGCAAGTTTCGATTATGAAATAACAGGGCATAAAGAAGGAAATTTAGTTAAACTAGGGATATTAGTTAACGGGGAACCAGTAGATGCATTAGCAATGATTATACATAAAGACTTTGCTCAAAAAACAGGCAGACAAGTATGTGAAAAACTTAAAGAATTAATTCCAAGACACAATTTTATGATTCCTATACAAGCGGCAATAGGTGGAAAAGTAGTTGCCAGGGAGTCAATTAAAGGTTTTAAAAAAGATGTTTTAACAAAAATCCATGGCGGCGGCGCAACAGATAGAAAAAGAAAATTACTAGATAAACAAAAAAAAGGAAAAGCAAGAGCAAAACAATTTGGAAAAGTTGAAATACCCCAAGAAGCTTTTATTGGTGTATTAAAAATAAGCAAAGAAACTTAATGAAAAAACTTGTTATAATTTCTAACGAAAGTATTTTTTGTTACGGAAATAATTTTTTTTGCGATAATATAGATATGAAATCCTCTCCAGAAGGACTAAATAAATATTATAAAGTAAATATTATTGGAAAACTCTCTAAAAAGATAAGAACCCACCAAATTAATGTCTCTAATATAAATGCATATAAAAATTTAATAACCTATATAATAGGAGTAATAAAAAGCTTTAAAGAAAAAGATGCAGTCTACATAGTTTTTTCTATTTCTCCCTTCACTTTTTTTGCGACTTTATTACTTAAGTTATTCAAAAAAAAACACTTAGTTTACCTAAGGAGTGATGGTTACGGTGAGTATAAAGCTATATTAGGAGTTTTTGGATATTTTATATACCACTTTATGTTTACGATAATTTCTAACACTACAAAGCTAGTAAGTTGTAGAAGATATATTTTAAAAAATAAATCAGGAGATGTTATTAATCCGTCTCAGCTTTCTTCAAGTTGGTTTCAAAACCATAAAGAACCAAGCTTAGATCATGCCAGGTTATTATATGTCGGAAGGATAAAGGTTGAAAAAGGTATTTTTTCCTTACTAAAAATTTTAAAAAAATCAAATTTACAAATATCAATTGTTGGTGCTGAAAAAATGAATAATGAAATAAATCAAAAAAATGTAAATGTTTATGAGATCGAAAAAAATGAAAAAAATTTAATTAAACATTACGACGATAATAATATATTTGTTTTACCATCATTTACTGAAGGCCATCCAATGGCTTTACTAGAGGCGCTAGCAAGACGGAGGCCCGTTATTATTTTTGAAGAAATAAGCCATGTAATTAATGAAAAAAAGGGAGTTTTTATTGCAAAAAGAAATTATCAAAGTTTTAATCAACAGGTCGAGCATATAATGAAAAATTATAACAAAATTCAAACTCAAATGATAAATAATAAGCTACCAACAAAAGATGATTTTTTAAAAGAGCTATCAGAAACAATTTTAAAAAATTCATAAGGAGAGGTGGCCGAGTGGTTGAAGGCGCACGCTTGGAAAGCGTGTAAACGGGAAACCGTTTCGAGGGTTCGAATCCCTCTCTCTCCGCCATTATCCA